>OLRP01001108.1_pt1 | contig 22508 bp, 24 predicted proteins | sample 1672401 | NCBI WGS metagenome assembly OLRP01 (sample SAMEA3136682, study PRJEB25190) | human gut metagenome | reverse complement strand
AAATGTTTTGATTTTTCATAATCACTTCCAATGATTGCAATATGATGAATGGTATTGAACATAACTCTCTTGCCTCCGTTTTTCATATGTTAATATATATTTTCTCACATTTTATCACAGTAACGATATATTTCTATAGCGGTATTTCTGTATATAGCAGGGCAGAGAAAAACCGCAGGTGAAAATTCCTGCGTTTTTTATTTTCTCATACTCTTTACATTTTATTTTTTGTTGGCATTGGAACAAATTCCAGCTTTAATTGCATCCCTAATCCCTGTGCAAGTTTTTTCACCATACTCAGGCTGGGATTTCTTGTTCCATTCTCAATCCGGCTTATATCTGCCTGCGTAATTCCGGTTTTAGCTGATAAATCTTTCTGTGTCATATTCTGCTGCACTCTTGCATCAATCATCGCCTGGATAATATCATATTCCGGTTGCAATGCATCATATTCTGCCTTTACCTCCGGATTCTGCAATGCTCTTTTTTTATAATCTTTATAGCTACTCATTGCCATACCTCCGTTCATAATCTGCTTTATACTTCTTTGCCAGTTCTTTTTCTGCCTTTGGTGTCTTCTGCGTTTTTTTTATAAATCCATTGGTCAGTATCGCCTTCTTGCCTACAATAAAGAAATACAGTACTCTTGTAATATCTGATCCCTGCTTGGTGCGAAGCTCAAACATCCCATTCTCCAATGGTTTTTAATATGGCTCACGAAGTAATGGACCGTTCATTTCCAGTAAGTCAATTGTCCGCAAAGTTTTTGCCAGCAGCTTAGGATCCAGGGAATCTAATAGTTCCTGCACAGGGCATCTTCCATCTTCTGTATCATATAAAATGATCTCGTACATTAGTATGCTCCTTCCTCTTTATAATTATAATATGTCGTATTCGACATATTATCAAGATGATTCCAAACACTTGATAAAAAATTTTTCACATTAAATCTTATTAGCATTTCTGATACTTCCTGTAAGTTTAAATTATAAATCTTTTTCGTATTCATCACTATTTGTTTTCATTTTTTTAAATTTTATTTATATTTAATGTGATTTTTTCGTATATCATTTCATTTTTTACAACAAAAACAGGCGTAAATACTTATCCCTTATCATTTTGGTATTCTCTCACAAATCAACTGTTACACGCTATCCCCATCATCTCTTCTAGATCATCCGGTCGGACAATATAATTTTTAAATCTATCGATTAGATCCTGTGCTAACATGGTCTCTCCTATAATAGCCGGTATCTCTGCTTCAACCGCCATAGCGATGGTGCTACAAGGTTCATAGTAATTTACGTTTTCTCTAACTTTTAACTGTACTTTAAAATTTGGAGATTGCAGTTTTACATGCTCTGCACTCTCAAGATAGGCAAGTATTACTTCCATATTTTCATTCTTAAAATGCGTTATTTCTTCCAACATTCTACTCACTGAAAAATGTGTGACATATATCTGATCAAACTGTTCTAAGAGCTCTAACTTCTCTTCAACTGCAAGCAAATATAATCCCCACGTATCGATTGCGATTGATTTATGAATTTCATATTGTAATTTATTCGCAATGCTCTTTGGCGAAAGATGCCACTCTTCTTGTTCAAACAAGCTCTTCGCTGCATTTGCCCCTTGAACGTTGATTCCTCTCCATTCCCGTTCCATATGTGGAGGATACTTTTTCTGCCATACTAAAAATCGTGCCCCTTCATTCGTTAAAAAAACACCTTCATTTTCTGCTTTATCAAACTTACCGAATAATGGATTTTCTTTACTGAAATATTTCCATGCATTTTCACTATCAAGATTACACATATACGCAACCAAGGAAATTCGATGGAACTCATTTTCGGACATCAAGCCCTGCTCAACCAAAACGCTTCTCATTTCTACAAATTCGTCCGGATTATTAAAACTATTTGTACACATCATCAGCTCTGATTCCCACAACTCTCTGACTATCTCATCTTTCATTTCATCCTTATGAATCATATAAAAATGCAACGCTTTTTTTAAGTCTCTCCGATAATCGAGAATATAACTGATATATGCTCTAAATGCATATTCCGGCTCGCTTTCTACATACTCTGTATGCTCTGTGAAAAGCGTTTCAAACATAGCATCCGCTTTATCCAACATACTATTTCTTTTATAAAACTGCAAAATTTCCTTCCATAACTCAAAACACGGATTCTTTTTCCAACTATTAATATACCTCTCTTCCGCTTCTTCTGGCTCATGGGAACACTCATAGGTAAAATTTTCAAAAGTTATCACCATTTCCTCTTTCCCATTCTTTCGTATATATTCCAGATGTCGTTCCATATTGAAAATTGTATTCCATCCAAAAAGATATTTTCCCCATCTATAAAGATTGAACAATAAAGCCCTCACCAAAAGCTGCTCTTTTTCATCGATCTTCGCCAGACTCATTTCTGCCTTATTCAGAACAGCATATAGCTTTTGAGCCAAATCTGAATTTCTTCGCAAAACTTCAGGATTTTTAAAATCAAGTATATGAAGCATAGCATATTCTTCTTCCAATATAGAGAGCAAAATTTTATCCTCTTCTGTCAAATAATGAAACTGTGTCAAATTAATATATCCGGATTGACATACTATTTTTGCATACTTCATTTCAAAATCACGTTTTATCTTCACATCATTCGGTGAATTTTTAATCAAAGTCGGATACAGCGTCAAAATTCGATAATTGTCTTGCTCAAAGAAAAACGTATCATATAGGATTCCTCCCTCTCGTTTCATCATCGCCCGGAGATATAATTCATCCGCTTTATCCAATAAAATCAAGAAACATTCTCTTGCTTTATAAAGGGAACTGCGATCCACTTTTTCTATCTCTATTGTATGATCTTCCTTAAGCGCATCATGAATCGCAAGAAGATGGTAGGCACAGCCAAGCGATTCAAGCACCGCATGGTCTTGTCCCAATCGATATGCACGATTTTAAGCATCGAACGGATTTTACATATTGCTTATAATGCTCTCCATACACATAACCCAGCATTTGATAAACAAGCGCTTCCGTTCCCATATCTTCGATTTTTATGTTCAAACATTCTTTTTCATCAAGAAATTTCCCAATCGTTTCTTCTACCGGAGCATCTTCAACATAAGCACGACTGATACTTGCATATACTTCTGCAACGATCTTTACTCTTTCATCCAGATCACTTTTTTGCAAAAGCGCTTTTGTAAATGCGATAGTTTCTTTAAACTGATTCTTTCCAAAATTAAACGTAATCCAGCGCAGCGGATCATGCCCCTCTAAGAAACCTCGCTTCTGCATTTCCTGTTCTAAAGCCTCATACTCATCGTCCAAAAGACAAGCCTCATAACAATATAACAAATGCTTCATATGTGTACATGCTACCTTCTTGCTACACTTTTCAAAGCGTTGATCCTTTATCGCCATTTTTGCTGTATCAATCGCATTCTGAAATTTCACATCATCAATATATGCTCTCACCTTTTCGGTCTGCACAACCAACCACTCATCATAGAGATTCCTAATTTCCGGCTGCGCTTCTTTACTAATATATGTCGGATTATCCTTTTGCGGCGCAATCTCTTCATTTGGAATTCCAAGTATTCGCGATTCCATCCTTATCTGAAAAAATATTTTCATAATGCTTCTTATGGCTTCCATTTTTAGAGCGTGCACTTTTCCTCTATAAATACTCCTTCCAACTCCACTCGTAAACAAACCTACAATTGTTTTTTCATCCGCTTCCAAGCTCCACACAGGTGAACCAGAAAAACCATTCAGCTCATATACTCGATTACCGGGGTCTACATGCGTATCCTCTATCTGCCACAACAGCACCTCTTTATCTTTCGCATTGTGAAGTATCCTTCCATACGTCCCTTCCACATAATTTAGAAGTTCCTCAATCTCTGCCTCTCTTCCCGGAAATCCTTGCGCCAGCACTCCATCTCCTTTATGCACTTCACCAATTACATAATCCGTAGTTTCAAAACTTATCTCTTCTTTTATTTCCAAACAAATTACCGCTGCATCAATGGAATGCACTATTATTCCTTCGTCACTTTAACTCACTTTATCAATTGGAGAATACTTCACTTGCTCTCGCGTCGCTTCCAGCTTTTCTACCTGGTATATTTCCTGCTCTCGATTTACTGGAAACAAAGAATAAATCTGAAATGGCTCCTCCAAACCATCCAATACATGCGCACAGGTAAAAATGTAAAGACGATTTCCACTTCCCGGATAAAATAAAACTCCGCTTCCCGATGACGTTCGCTTTTCATCTGTAATGAACACCGAATATTCTTGTGTTTCCAGTTCTAATTGTGCAATCATTCTTTCTTTGGCAGCTTCCATAGATATTCCCCTCTCTCAAAATGTATTTTTTCCATCTTTAATTTATCCTCAATTGTCAGCATACCCGTCCACCAATCTGTCGAACCATAAATTGTAATCTCATCATTCCACTTCAAAAGCTTTGCGATCGTCTGCTTATCCGGATGGCTGATTCCATCCGTACAGATCATATACGTCTGGCATCTTATCCTCCCACACCACTCTTCTAAAAGATTTCGAACAGAGCCATGATGAGAAAGCTTCATAAAATTATAGCTTTTATTTCCCGCAACTGCTAAAATATCCTCCGCCCAGGCATCTCCTGTAAACAGAAGCTTCTGCCCTTTATATTCAACTTCCATTATGATACTTGCACGATTGCTTGGACTTGCATCCTTTCCTTTAATTGGTAAATTCATCAACTCTTCCAAAGAATATCCGTAATCTGATTGTTTTCCAAGCGGTACATTACCAAACGCTTTCGGAAACAGCTGATACAATGTTTCCTCATTCGGCCATAAAATCCGAAAGACCGCTCCATCTAAATCATATGTCATTCCTGCTAATGCTGGTTTAATCGTTATCCCTTGTTCTTTAAGCGCTGTATAAACTTCATCATTTTGACGAACGGATAAATCCATATTCTTCCCCATTAATTTGCCATGGTTCATCCAAACTTCTTCAATATTCAGTTTTGTTTTATTTCGTAAATTGTACAGAAGCCCTCCCAGATGATCCGTATCTACATGTGAAAGAATCATTACATCAATTTTTTCATGATTTGCCACGATTTGTTTGCAAATTGCTTCAAACTCTAATCCAAATCGCATTACACCGCTATCAATCAAGATATTATGCGGTATGCCGGATGCTCCTGTGTAGCGCAGACGGAGGCAGTCTCCTTTGCCTGCATTGTAATTGAATATTTGTAGCATGCTAGTCCTCCGTGATATGTTAATCTAATCGCACTCGAAACAGAGTTAGACTGCTGACACAGTCTGCACTTTCTTCTTCGTAGACCTCCCAGCCTACAATACTACGGTCACAAAGATCTGAAAAAAGGTACAAACAGTAAAACATTCCCTTATGTGGTCCGTTTAAATAGGTAATATCCCACATATACACTTGCCCGAAACAACCACCTCTTCGATTAGTTCTACAGCAGTTTTGCGGTCTGAGGCACTAATCATTCGTCCTCTGACTCCCCACAGATCGCATTTGCTTTTTTTGACAGTACAAGCAATGCTTCCGCTTCTGCAAATGCTTTTTCCTTGCGTTGCAATTCTTTTTCCAGTTTTCTGCGTTCTTTCTCGGAATCCTTGAGTTCTCGATTTAATCGGGAAGCCTCTTTTGCAACGCCACCATTTGCATTCATACAAGCGTCTTTCCACGCTTTGATTTGCTCTACATAAAGTCCCTTTTTCCGGGCATACTCAGCAAGCTCTGTTTCATTCATACTTGCGGTTTCCACGACAATTAGAAACTTATCCTGTGTGCTCCAGTTATCTGGGATTGCATCTGTACTAGGAGCAGCATAGCCTTCTCTTCTGGCTTTGTCTCGCCAGTTACGAAGGGTCTGCTCTGAAATGCCTTCTTCTCTGGATATCTTGGTAATTGGATTCATTGTTTGGAGGAAGCATTCTTCTAAGGAGTGCATCCTTTAATTCTGGGCTATAGTTCATAGTAAAATCTCCTTCGAAATTTTCTAATGTTTTGGCTCTATAACACACAAAACTCTATACTAATTCTTTTTTTAATATTCTACTGATACATAAGGAATATAAAAATCTTCTCCTTCATAACTAGGAACAAGCAAAACAATCTGAGCATCCTTTTTAATAAAATACATTGGTCTTGAATTTAAAGGATTATGAAATATTTCATAATCTGGCTGAACAGTAAAAATAACTTCGGTGTTAACCAACGCTTTTGTGATACTTCCATCCTTATCTTTTACGTCAATTTCTTTTGTCTCAACTGAATGCACATCAAAAGTATATTCTGCTGATTGATTATCTATAAACAGATTCGCTCCTGCTGGAGTATCTGTTGTGTACGATTCATGAGTAATAATCCAAACTGGATAAGCTGAAGATTGCTTTTCGGCTGGCTTAAAATTCCAATTTTCCGGAAGCTCTGACGTATCTACTTCAAAAGGTGCTTCTTCGGAAATATGTGTTTGTTCATTGTATAATTTATCCCTCTCACCTTGAATAAACTCTTCGAATTTATTATTCGCTTTTTTAAGATTTTCAAATGTATCAATATAGCTATCATTTTTTGATGAAGAAACTGCCGTTTCTGCCGCTTCTTTTGATTCATTTAATTTGTTTATATTATAATAAGAATCTGAAAAATAGTCTTCTAGCAAATTATCGGTTCTGCTCAATTCGTCTTTTATCATAGAATATAAGTTTTTCTCAACGTAATCAGAAGAATCTTCGTAATCCCCTAATTCTTCAAAAATTTTTTCTGATTTTTGAAATTTTCCTTCTTTAAAAGCATTTACAGCTTTATCATATTTATCTTGTTTGTTTTCACATGCTGTCAATGAAAGTGATACAATAGTCACTGATAATACTGCTAAAATTTTCTTTTTCATTTTTTTCTTCCTTTTTTAATCTCCATAATATATTCATGCATGGGTTAGCTTCTAATGAATGTTATATTTTTTTAAGAATCTTAATGTGCGATATTTACTTTAAATAATTTCCATCATACGGTCTGTCCATCATTTTTTTCACCATATCACATATAGTTTCTGCATTTAATTGAACGTTTTCAATACTTTGTAAATAATATTCAATATTCTCTGATGTTATATTAGTAGCTCGTTTACTTAGTCCCATACATGCGATAAATATTCCCTCATTGGTACAATCATAGATATCTTTATCATTTTTTTTATCATACTTCAGATCAAAAGCATTCAAAAATTTACTAAATGTAGCGTCTCCTAAAAATGTATTTACTTGATGAAAATATATGTATAAAAGGTATTCTTTAAAATATTTTCTTTGCGCAACTTGATCTTCGTTAAACATTTTTTCTATACCTTTAAAAAATAATCTAGAATACAAAATTTCAAATACTTTTCTTCTATATTTGTAATTATAACCTCTTTTAATGCCTAATGAACGAATTAATTGCATTGGAATAGTTGAATATCCTCTAGATTCATTAAAAATATTTTTTATAAAACGATTTCCATTAACCAGAACGCATATAACTTTTTTTCTACCTTGTTGACAAGCAATTTTATTTCTTATTAAAGATATTGCATATTTTATCGAAAAAAATGAATATGCCTGTCTTTCAAAATATTTTTTATCTTCAATAGAAATTAATATATCACATGCATCATATAGCTTATCATTAAATTTAACCTTATTTATCGGAAAATATGTAAACACACGGTACATTTCCTCAAAGGTGTTTATAACATATTTTTGTTGCAATATAGCTGTTAGTGTCCATACCATAAATAAGAATGATAATGTTCTAAAAATTATATTTTGTCTATCAAAAGTTCCTGGTAACTTTATTTTTAACAATAAAAGCGCTAAACATATTCCTCCAAAAGAATATTGAAAAATTGATATATATATGAAATCTACCGCTTTATATATAGGATTTACTAAAATTTTAAATTTCATTTCATCGGATGTTAAAATTTCAAAAAAGCAGAATAGGGACACTATCAAAAACAATACCGCCATTTTTATTCCTATTATATTCAAAACTGCTAATGCATAAACACTAATATAAATAATCGCCATTCTTTGATATTCTTTTAAATCAGAATAATTATAGATAGCAATCATTGCAAAGAAAAAAATAAAAATAATATTTTTATCAAATAAAGCTTCCATATCTAGTTGTTGTAATAGTTCCCTTCTAAAGTATGATTGCATTTTGCAAAAATATTTATGTACTCTACTTTCAGTAATTATCAAGATTTAGTACAAGTTAAAATGAGGTTTTCCTCATCTTAACCTGCCATCTGCAATTCGCTCTATCGAAGCCTGCGATACAGCTCTTCATAATTATTTGGTGACATATAATCACAATGACTATATGTCATTTTTTTCATACTATTAGTTATCTTCCTTCACAGGGGAAATCTGATATTATATTTGTACGTAGATCTTTTATACTGTAATTATTCATGATATTTTATGGTTCTTATTTTTGCTCTTCCTTTGGAAATACGACTATTTCAGTTTTCTTAGTATATAAGCGACTTTGAAAATACTGTAAAACAATAGGCGACAAATAATTCTCACATCTCAGCCGAGCATAGATTGTTGCCTGCTGTTCACCATGAAGAAGTGTGTGACTATTAAAGCAGCATAGAGAGCTTGCGCTCCCTAATATATCACAAGTCTGCAAATAAATCAGCCTGGTATACACCGTTCTCCAGCATCTGCGTGAAGCTATCCTTTACTGCTGCAACATCCTCATGGTAGGTCATTCCATACCATGTGTCATTAGTCTTCAAAACCTTCACAGACATCTTGCCTTGCTCCAACAGCTCACCGATGAAGATAGGAATCAGATACTCTGCCTTTAGCGGATTACCCGGTACTTCCTTCTCAAAAAACTCTTTGAAGCCCTGCTCCAGAACATCCAAAAAATCTGGAGTTAATCCCCACATGTTCATAGACACCAGAGAGTTCACGTCAACAGCCACGCCGTCTGCCTCTGCCCCCGTTACGGTCTTTACAATGTTCTTTGTCTCCACAACCTCGGTCAGGTTATTCTGCTCATCCATCTTGCAGATGCCGCGAGTCACACCACCATTATCGGACAGAGTGTTCTTTAGCACAAAGCCCGCCATACAGGACTTGCCACCGTTTACCAGATATTCATGGACTAATTTAAAGCCTTCTTTACCATAATAATCATCTGCATTAATAACGATGAACGGAGTCTTGATGACTTTCTTCGCTGCAAGCACTGCCTGTCCAGTTCCCCACGGCTTTGTACGACCTTCCGGCAAAGTTCCCGGGATATCATTGATATCCTGGAAAGCGTAGTCCACAGTGACACCATGAGAAGCGCAAATAGAGGCAATGCGATCACCAATGACCTCTTTGAATTCTTTCTCGATATCCTTACGGATGATAAATACCACATGATTAAAGCCAGCTTCGATGGCATCGTGGATGGAATAATCCATGATAATATGATTAGAACCATCTACCGGCTCCAACTGCTTGATTCCTGTTCCGAAGCGGCTACCGATTCCGGCTGCCATGATCAGTAATGTTGTGTTCATATTTTTTTCCTCTTTTCATTATTTTTTGTTGCATAGTACCAATAACTGCACCTATAAAACCACCAAGCGTATTTTGGAAAACATCTGATAACTGAAATGTTCCCACCCTCAATAAAAGCTGACTTATTTCAATTAAACATGAAAAGCCAAAAGAGAGCTTTACAATACTAAATAAAATTCCCTTGTACAATCCATCTTGTTGACAAAACCCTAGCACTCCAAAATAAGCAAGTGGTACAAATAGAACGATATTAAGCATCCCCTCCGTATTCGGGGTGCCATCTGAAGTAAAAACTCCCCATTCCCCAATTATATTTTCCCATGGACATTGCCATATATTGCGGCAAATCAAAGTTCTAGACAGCACCATAAACAAGATGGTAAAAAATGCAAATCTATATCGAGCAATTTTATCCGTTCTAAACTTATGCCACTGCTGAATAAAGCACTTCTTGAATCCTTTTTGTTCCACTTCGGGTAAAGCAATCATGCATATTACTGCGAAAATCAGACCAAACCCTAAATATTGATATATACTATAAAAAACGTCATCAGCTACTGCTTGCATCTTTTCCTTTCCCTAATATAATTGAATAGTATAGCAATTAAAGTTGCACTCCCTGCGCAAATAAAGAAGGATACGAAATTATGGTAATCTTCCTTATACAAAACAAGTGCACACAATGCCACAAAATACATATGAACAAAATATATTGTTCCACTTAAGTTTCTCAGTTTCTTATAAAAATCTCCATGAAGTTCCATCTTTTAGACTTTATGTGAGATTTTTCCTTTCACTTTATGCACAATCTCGAATATCAAAGTATTCTTCATAACTAAGTTCACTGCAGTATATGCGATAACACCACATAAAACCTCTAATATAAGCCCCATAGTATTTGGCAATTTAAACTGCATAACGATGTAGACACTCAATGCCATTACTGCCGTACTAATTAGTCCCTTCGTCAAGGCTTTCATATTAATAGAAAACTTCACTTTTTTCTTCATATAGATAAATTGTACCGCATTCGTAGCCAATTCACTAAATACCGATGCTATTACGGCACCATTTTGAAGAAGAGCTGGAATTAAAGCTGCATTCGTTATAATATTTATCACAGATGCAGATGCAGACGCAGGCAAAATAATCTTTTCGCTCTTTGTACTATAAACAAGCTGGTAACAGAACAAATCCCCAAATCCTTTGATTAGAATCAGCGGGCACATCAAGCGTATTGTTAAAACAGCCGGTTCGAATGCTTCACCATATAAAAACTTAACAGCTTGCGGAGCAACAAGAGCCATTCCTACTGTCATTGGAAAAGTCATAAAACACAGGACTTGAAAACCTTTATCTAATAATTTATAAAATCCTTGTCTGTCATTGTCATAGTAATAGCTAAGTCTTGGTAGCAACGTAGCTGTAATTGCATTCGCCATGGTCAAAACCATTGTAATTGTCTTCTGTGCGTATGTGTAGTATCCGACTGATTCATCCGTCGCCAAGATGTTGAGCATTGTCACATCAATTTTATTGTAAATACTCGATAAGAAAATAATAAATGCAATCAAGAGAACAGGTTTCATATGATGTTTTAACTCAATTCTAGCGAAATCAAATGCAACATATTTTCTTGCGTGCAGAACATTAAAAACATAATTTCCGCCTGTAGCTAAACTAGATATGAGTGCATATATTACATAATCTTCTCTTGTTTTCACAAATAAAAACAACGCTAAAAGAGAGAGACCTTTAATAAGTAAACTTCGTCCTGTAATATACCCATATTCTTCTAGTCCCTGATACATCCAGTCAATATTAAGATAATTGAAGGCAATAGAAAGACCACAGGCTGCATAAAGTGCCCATTGTCCATTAAAACCCTCATTAGCAACCACCAGACCAATGAACCCCATAACTGCCAAAGTTGTTGACATAATATTGACAAGCAGAAGTTCAGTGAACAATTTGTTTCTTTCATGTTTTTTTTCTCTAACTTTTGCAAACTCTCGTACTCCATAGGATGGCAATCCAAGTGCTGCAAGTGTTACAAAATAGGAAACTATATTCTGTGCAGAAGCCACTTTACCAACGCCAGCCGGCAGAAGAATCCTTGAGACATAAATAGAGGTGGCAAAAGGAAACAGAATATTAGCTATTGTATAAATTATGTTATATATTGAATTTTTAGTTAACGATTTTTGCATTATCTTTTACGGACTACTGGGTAGTATAAATTATTTTGTGTAAATTAATTTTCTGACAATTATTCCATCAACTACTCGATTAAAATAGGCTAAATGCCAAAAGTGCTGTCAAGATATGTGTTCCGTCTTGACCGACAGTTCTGGCAAAATTGAACCAGCAGATACGTTGGGTTTACACAAGATAAATTACATTCTCGACTATTGTCCAAGAGCTCCTTCCATTATTTAATATCGGGTTTTTACACAGTTAACCTTGTTAGGATTTTTTCACCATCTTAGTTATCTTTTTTTCTACTCTATACGGCAAAGATATAATCTTAGACACCTTATGAGCAAATCCATATCCAAACCGTTCTGCAAGATTCCATTCTATGTTCTGAAGCTTTCTTTCTTTTTCGTTAATCCAAGTCATTGAAAATTGATGAATACTTACCGTTTTGTCTGTAATTGTAATTTTCCCTGTCAGTGGTGACTTCGGTGAAAACACATCTTCTTCATAGACCACAATTCCTGCATCTAAGTGTTGATATGTTCTCCTTGTATCATCTAGTCCATACTCTTTTAGAATTTCCGTTTGGTAATGCGGACACGCAATTAAATTCAGTGTTCCATCTTCATTATAAAAGGAAATCCTATCATATAAATCAAGAATCTGTTTCAAAGCTGGATGGCCTTTCTCTGCACCAAATCCCAAGCCAAACGCCACAGAATTCTCATAGTTTCTTCCAAGTTTGTCTAACAATGGATCTCTCATTTCCCACCCACAATACATTCTATTATTTAAAAAAGTATCAAGTTCCTTTACTAACTCAACATCAGTATCCATATATATGCCGCCGCACTTATACACAACATCAATTCTGGCATAATCAGATACAAAAGCCCATTTTTTCTCTTTATAAGCGGCTTTCATATATTCATTGCTATTTACATCGTAATTGTTTTCATTCCACTCTATTATCTTGTAGTCTGGACAATACTTTTTCCAGGATTCAATACAACGCTTTGCTTCTTCTGGAAGAGGATTGCCTCCAAACCAACAATAATGTATTACTTTAGGTATCATAAATTACTTCCTCGTTTTCCTAGTACTTTTAAATGATTGGATCGCAAAATATCTTTACATATATATCATCAAATTGTCTTTCTAACAATCTTCTTCCACTTTTTGATTACCCGCTTCTTATAATTGTCAATCCAGTACAAATATGGCCATCCGATTGTTGACAAATGCAGTTTGTTACGATTCTCCGGCAATTCTTTCACAACAAACCTATCTGGCAAGATTTCAAAACTTGCATCTTGTACAGACACTTTAACACGCATTTTACGCATTTGGAGATGTATATAAGCAAATTCTGTCTGCACAAGTTCTATACCATTCCACTCAATTCGCAAAACATTTCCATTATTCCAATAATACCGTGCTTTTTTATACGTTTCATTAACAAAGTCATGTTTAGAAACATCATAGAATGCTCTGATAAATTTTGCTGAAAAGACCGAAGGATTCATGCTTAAATCCCTTTCGTAAATCTTTGCTCCATCTTTACGAAAGATACTATGCACATTATCATGACCATTACAATCTTCATCAAACACAAAAATTTTATCCGTTGTAAATGCTTCTTTATATAAAACTCGTCCTTCAAAAGGCTTCATAAAGCGACGATTATTTTCATACGTGTTTTTGTATATTGTCAAATGACCCGCTGCGAACAATTTATCATAATCCTCGTTCAATAATGGCGTAACAATTTTTTCGAGGTTTCCAAAAATCAAATCGCAATCACAGTGACCCCAGTAATCAAATTCCTTAATGTATTCCTCAAATAGAAACCCATAGGCAGGTTTGTAATCACATAATTTATATGCTGATTCAAGTACAATCTTAAATCCAAATTTTTCGTTAGCTGTCTTACGCATTTCATCAAGTGTAGTTTTAATAACATGAACATTTTCTGGATAGACATAATTAAATTCATTGTCAGTAAAAATCATCCATGTATATGTAGGATTATTCCCACACGATTTAAGAAAAAGCGGGAAATAATTATTAAATTGTCCAAAATACGGTAGAATCAAGACACATTTTTTATTTTTCTTCCTCATCATCAAAACAATACCTCATAAATTCTTCATAATTCGAAAATTCAGGAGCATGTTCTTCCATATACTCAATTGACTGCTTTTCTGTATTACCTAATTTAAGCTTATTTGAAAACACATTGTTTATTAAAACGCTTTTTTCTGTTTCAAACAACATAAAGTATTCATGAAAAACCTCTGGATTGGGGCGACGCTTAAAACGTTCATAATACCTCTGAGCTAACTCTTTCGCTTCGACCTTTTGTTTAGCATAACGTTTGTCAAAGAATTCCTTAATGCTCATCAACTTTCTCGCTGGCACACCCGCATAAACGCTGTCAGACTCGCAATCCTTTGTAACCACACTCCCTGCTCCAACCACAACATTATCGCCTATCTTCACATTTCTTTCTATAATTGTATTCATCCCAATAAATACATTGTTTCCTATCTCTATAATACCACTAGCTCCAAGAATCCCCCCCGACAATTTTTAAGAACCGACCATGAATAATCGTGTGTCAAAATTTTTACACCCTCAGTAATTCTTACCTGATCACCAATAGTAATCATCCATGGATACTGCTCATCAATCAGCGTCTTTGTCGGGGCATATATAATGCAATCTCTTCCAATTTTCATTCCAATTGATCTTAAGTGTTCAATATAAGATGATGATTCTGCCTTATGCCCATAAGCGGTCTTTCTCAAAATGCTTTTTATAGTCATTTTAACAGTTCTCCTTAATTTCGTTGCCACCATACTGCATTGCTACAAAACCAATTGCCATTCCAAAATAAATAATATAAGCTGTATCCACTCGAATCGCCGAACTGTGCCACATCAAAAAAATCATAGCAACTGTGAAAATAGCACTTGTTATCATATACGGCCGACTTGCATTAGAATACCTTTTCAATTTTGCCAACAATGTAATAATCAATGTAACAAAGAAAAACACATACAACCCAAAACCGATAATTCCGCATTCTAGATACGTCCATTGATTTGTAAACCAACGATAATTATAATCTCCATAGGCTCTATAAAAGTCACTCTGAAAAAAAGAGAATGTAGATGTATCACAATTACCAATACCCAAGCCAAACCATTCTTTAATCGGAGTTCTTAAGAACAATTTATTAATTACTTGGAATGAGCCAACACGTGGAATTCTATACCCCTCATCATAAGTTGCTGTTGCATAATCCATAAAATTTTTTTTATTAAAAAGAATACTCAACATATCAGGTGCCAAGCGATTAACTGCATTGATAGCAATTATTCCACCCAATATCAATCCAAAGAATATTACAAGTTTTCTAATCGTAATATTCTTTTCAATAAATTGATTAATTAAAACCGCCATCAAAACGCATAAAGCCGCCAACATTAACATCATTTTTTCTTCGGCCATTGCTCCTAACATAAATGTAGCTGCCACAATAAATGCAAACTTTTTGAATGTAATCCTTTTAGCAAAATAAAGATTTGAGTAAAAACACAAAAGTAACAAACAAAACGGATCCAATCCACCACCTGTTACAAAAATCCCTCCGCCGAAATCATCACTAAAAAGTCCAAGAACAAAATACTTATATATACCAACAAAAACATTGAAAATTTGTGCCACAAAATAAAAGCGAATCACTCTTTTAACATCATCAATTGTAAAGTAGAGTATTACACCAAAAAACAATATATAGAACCGGCACAAATTTCTTATTCCCCAAAAAACAAGCTGCGGTTTAACAAAATTTATACAAGCAACCACAACCAAAAAAATCAAAAGTGCAATTAGGATATAGAAGAGCGGTGCACAAGTATTTCTAATTTTTTTAACATGTTTCAATTCGAAGTACAATAATAGTAAATTAAAAATATCACATAAATAGAACAATGAACGACTCATGCCAAATATACTACAAGCTACTGAAAATAAGATACATACATACAATATACAAAATATGCACTTCTTTGGTGTAACTATAAATAATTCTTCTCGCATGCTTTTATCTCCCTAGATATTGTTGAGCTCTTATCAACACGATAGTGCTGAAACTCATCTTATGTTTAATACAAAAATGAATCATTCTTCTTGCTCTTGAAAAACTAGCATCTGGTACCAACCATACAATTTCTTGAACCATCTTATTTGCGCACATTTTGGAAATCGAACGATAGATTTCTTTAACACCAATTTCTTTTACACAATTGACTTCGCTTTTCATACAAGCAAGCAAGTTATCCAAAAAAGGTCTTTTAATCCTGTATCTCACTTCATCGCTATAAACATCTGATGCACATAATTCTTCTAGATGCTGTTGAAATGAGACAAGCTTTTCAAAGCGATCCGGCTTATATACATGTGTAAGCGACTGATCATTTTCACAATAATAATAATATGCCTTCTGTACAACACTAACACTATGTACATTCGGCATGAGTTTCATTAGCGAATACACATCTTCACTAATATACTCTCGTTCGGAGACAAAATGGAAGTTGCATTCTACCAATAGTTGTCTTCTATATAAGCAACTCCATGCACTCATTAACAAGTCACTGGCTGTTCCTGTTTTAGGATCTGTACAAATTAACTCTGGTAAAAATTTTGATAAAACTTCTTCACCTTCATACTTTTCCAACGGTGTTTTTGGAATAAATGTTTTGGTAATATTCCCCTGTCTATCAACGTCATGATGTCCAAATTCAATCAAATCTGGATTATCGGAAATTATGACTGTATATAATTCTTCAAACAGTCTTGTATCAATATAGTCATCACTATCAAAAAAAGCAATATAATCTCCAGTAGCAACATCTAAGCCGGAATTTCTCGCCTCACCCAAACCCGCATTTTTTTTATGTACAACCTTAATACGATTATCAGCCCTTGCCCAATCATCACACATTTGTGGACAATTATCCGGTGAGCCATCATCAACCAGAATAATTTCAAGTCTTTTGTAGGTCTGATTCATGACACTATCAAGGCATCTATTCAGATATTTTTCCACATTGTAAATTGGCAGTACAACACTAAATTTAATTTTTTCTTCTACTTGATTCATCATATTCTCCTCATAGATGCACTAAACTGTATTTTTCATACAACAGCATTACAATTACATGTCGTTAACAATAATTCTATACTTCTCATCCCATGTCAGCTTACTGTTCACATATTTATAGCCATTTAATCCCATCTGTTTTGCCATTTTTTTGTCCTGTCCCAGCATTACAATTGCTTTGCAATAGTCTTCCTTAATGCCTTCAAGTGCCTGCTCCGTATTTACAAATATACCGCATTCAACTTCCTTTAGCAGTCTACAAAAACTTGTATCAAATGCAACAATCGGCACTGCATATGCCATTGCTTCTAGCAACACGTTTCCACTTGTTTCTCTAAGACTCGGCAAAACAAAAATGTCTGCCTGCTGATATGCTTCAGCAATTTGATTCAATGGGCGATTACCCATTAGCTTTACATTTTTTTCAATACCACTATCTGCTATTTGTCTTTCAATTAATATCCGATCATCACCATCACCAAAAATCAAAAGTTCCCAGTCCATCCCGTCAGGCATCAGAGAGAGGGCATCAACAAGAAAAGCTATTCCCTTTTTTCCAATTAACCTTCCCACAAAAACGATTTTAAGAATATCGTTGGTTTTTTCCAGAATAGGAAGATTTTTATAGTCATCTCTTAATGCCAACTCCGGCATTAACGGCACATCTTTTCCTACGATATGAGAGATTTGTTTTTGAGTTTCATTATTTATGCAATATATTTTATAGTACGAGCGCAGTGCTTTTTTATAAAACGGATTCCATGAACAACTTTTATTTACAAATTCTCTAAATGTTGCAGTAAGTCGATTTTTTTCATAGACCCTCAAAGGCTTAGGCGTTACCTGTGCACCTCCCATTGGTCCCCATATCACCTTTGCACCTTTAGCTTTATACATCTCACTTGGAATTCTGTAATCATTCATAGTAACATGATGGATTACATCAAAATGAATCCCTGAGTGTTTAACCCAAAGCCAAGCCCAATGCTGCCATAAAATATAATACATATGATGAAAAGCAGAATGCTTTTCTCTGAACCAGTTAAGTGCATTGGGAACATCAACAATAACCAATTCGACATGTTGTATATTAAATTCTTTGAGACCTTTTCTCGTATCCTTCTCATTAAATTTTTTGGTAAGAAGGATTATTCTATCTCCCTCTTTATAGTTTTTTTCATACTGTAAAACCCAATTCCACCCAATACTATCCTCTGAGCCCTTATAAGGATTCACACTATATGCAGAAATAAGATAATTCATCATTTCACCTCCCAAGAATCAACATCGCAAGCATTTTATTTTCGTTTCCATTTTCCATACAATAATTGACTCGGCAGAAAAAAAACACAATATAAAACTTTGTCACTACTATTTCTCAAAAGTTCACCACTTTTTCTTCCGGCAAACTTTCCATATATTTGGTACTGTAGCATTGATTTAATTCTTATTTTCATGCAAGCATTTGAGTCTAAGAATGCCTCTGCTCTAGCCACACAACCATTTGGAGATTTTATATTATGCTTTCTGCGGTTATTGGTCAGACCGTCTTCTAGATAATCTGAAATATAAATTACGCGATTAAAGAATCGCATTTTATATTTTTTAGACATTCTAACCCAAACAATATCTTCTCCAAGAAATTTTTCGCCTTGAAACTCAGGAAAAGGGTATTCTTTTAGGCAGTGCGTATACCACACTTCTGCCATATCTCCACCGATGTTTCTATTTATTCGGCACTCGATATAAGATTCCTTCATTCCATCCTGTGGCACACCAGATGTACTTAAATATCCACCATCTGGCTTTCCCCTCAAAAAGCTAAAACCGCAAAGATCACTCTCATTTTTATACTTTTTATAAATCTCATTGATGCAAGAAATTGCATCTTCTGTAAGAAAATCATCGCTGTCAACGATAAATGTCAACGGAGTCTTTATAAACTGATATGCATAATTCAGAGCCGTGTGCTTTCCTCCATTTTCTTTTTTGTAATAAGAAATCTTGAAATCTGTCGTCTGCTTCATTTGCTCGACACGTTCGCCCGTGTCATCTGTACTACCATCATCTACAATAAGCCACTCAAAGTCCTTACAGTCCTGAGCACATAAGGATTCATATAATTTTTCCAGAAGTTTTCCTCTATTGTAGGCGGGTGTAAGAACTGTTATATTGCTCATTTTAGGCCACCATCATTTCTATAATCTCACTTTTCTAACTAAACTATCTTGGACAACCTTCAACACACTTGACAAAAGTAGGGTTAGTCCAATCGTCCACAATATAATTTCCAAGTTACTCACTTGTTTTCCTTCCGCTGTCTCCTTTTCAAAGAAATAAAGAATAAACGGATGGATAATATAAATTTCATAAGATATTGTTCCTAACCAAATTAGAAATCTTTTCTGTATCTTCACTTTTTTTAGTAATCCAATCAAAGGAACAATAAATGCAATCGTAATAATGTTTCGAAGAACTGACTGAAGCAATTGATTATCAAAACCTGCTACACTTAGAGCAATTCTTCCAACAAACAGAATTACAAAGGCTACAATTGCAACGAATTCTTTTTTCAAAAAATCAGCTTCAAAACATGCATCTATTTTTTTCTCGTGTTCGATATACAAAATTCCAAAAGGCATTCCAATAATAGATGCATACATTTCATCCCGTGAATTAACGAAAACACTGATTAAGATATAAGCAATAGTTATCCCCGTAAACCAATATGCTCCTACATTGATTTTTGTATGATTAAACACTGCATAGAACACAATGTATGCAGCTATAATCACCCATATAAACCAAAGCGGTTGGATGTATCGAATTGTAAATGCTTCAGCAATTGCCCTTGTAAGTTTTTGCCCCCCCCGACAATTTCCAGTCCTATCCAGACGATTGCAACTATCACATAAGGAACAATAATACTTGAAAGCCTTTTCGACAGAAATCCTTGGAGATAGTCTTTTTTTTGCATCAATCCGCAAGTCAATCCGTAGCCTGACATAAAGAAAAAGAATCCCACAATCGGAAATGCAATATACCAAATCGGTTTCACATACACGGGTAAATTTGATAGTCGAAAAGATATGTGGTGCAACATGATCATTATTGCAGCAATTCCTTTACAACAATTCGTAGTCGTCCTATCTAATCGACCACTCATCACTTCGTCTCCATCTGCTGTGCAATATCAGCATCCACAATTTCCTCACCGGTCTTATGCTTCAGCTGCTCCTTAGAGGCTTCACTCAGACCGTTGTTGATCACACAGTTCATATCGCAGGTGCTGCACTTGTCCAGATCCTCTTTTGTGACTTTGCCATCACGGTAGTCACGGCAAACTTTCAGTTCATACATGCTGTACGGATGCTTAGTGAACAGAGCCTTGAACTTATGAACCAGAACCCAAGTAGCCGGTTTCCAGATATACTTATGCATTGCCGGTGAAACAGAACCAATCATCCAGCAGTCACGGTCGCAGCAACGAACCTTTGCACGTACCTTCTCCGCCTCCTGGCTATTCCACAGCTCATCCCAAGTCTGATTGTTCAGGTTGCCCATGACCTCTTTATCCTTGGTGCCATTGCAAGGCATAACATCTCCATACGGGTCAATAAAGAAGGTATCGAAACTCATATCGCAAGGCAACAGACGCTTCTGACCGTAGATGTAGTTGATCAGACCATGGTTAAAGTAAGCACGGAACCACTTCTTCGGACTGTTACTGCGAAGCAATTCGTTGACAAGATTTTCAAAATTCTTCGCAACCATCGGACGATCTTGAATGATGTTCTTTGCCTCAACAAAGTAAAAGCTATTATGCAGAGAAGCCGTAGCGAACTCCATACCCATCTCGTCAGAGATCTTGTACAGCGGAACCAGGTCAGGAGCGTTCTTGTCCTGAACAGTCATACCGAAACCAACATCCTTCATGCCCATCTCACGCAGCTTCTTCAACGTACTGTAACCACGCTGGTAACCATTCTGCAGACCACGGATCTCATTGTTCGTCTGCTCCAGACCTTCGATGGAGATACGAATACCGATCTGAGGGAACTCCTTACACAGGTCAACGATACGGTCTGTGAAGAAGCCATTGGTCGAAATAACGATACGGTCAGACTTCTTGTACAGTTCACGCACGATTTCCTTCAGGTCAGTACGGATGAACGGCTCTCCGCCAGTAATGTTAGTAAAGTACATCTTTGGCAGCTTTTTGATGGTTTCGATACTGATTTCTTCTTCCGGCTTGGAAGGTGCTTTATAACGATTGCACATGGAGCAACGAGCGTTGCAACGATAAGTGACAATGACAGTACCATTCAGTTTCTTTTCGCTATTATTAGCCATTTTTTCTAATACCTCTATCTCTCTTTTTATCTATAAACCTTCATAATTTTCTCGTAATACTCATCAATGGTATCGAAGCTGATGTCCTTACAATTCGCACTGTACTCCGCACATAGCTTCTTATCACCCCAGAGCTTCTCGACTTTCTTCTTCAGATCTTCGCCATTACCGCTTTCAAACAGCTCGCCGGTCTCGCCAACCTGAATCAACTCCGGGATACCACCAATGTTCGCTCCTAGCACCGGTGTACCATACATCTGGGATTCCATCACGGAGAACGGACAGTTCTCATACCACTCAGACGGGTAGATAGAGAACCGTGCCTCACGGATAAGCTTTTCCAGTGCCTTGCCCTTCTGGAAACCAACGTTTTTGATGTTTTTAATACCGTTTACTGTTTCTTCCAGCGGTCCGGTGCCGGCGAAGATGAACTGCACATCCGGCAGTTCCTTGCAAACCTTGATGAGTGTACCGATACCCTTTTCCTCAGAGAAGCGACCAAAATAAAGGACATAGTCCTTCTTCGGAATCTCTTTCCACTCCACCTTGTCGATGAAGTTGTGCATTGCCACGGTCTTTGTTGCAAACAGCGGATTACTGTCCATCTTGCTCTTCATAAAATCGGAGCAGCAAACCATCGTGTCGATATACTTGTAGGTACCCTTCCATTTCCAAAACTCAGCCTCCATCATGCCGATGGCTGACTTCGCCGTAGAGCCGTGGATGCACTTGCCTTTCATACAGTTCACGAAATGACCGCCGAGACACTTCTCACAGTTCTGGTGAGTGTTCGGATTGTTCAGCATGTGGTTCGGGCAGACCAGCTGGTAGTCATGTGCTGTAAAGATAATCTTGCACTTATGCCCAGTCTCCTTGCGCCACTTCACGATTTCCAGAATGATGGAAGGTGTCAGCTGATAGTTGAAGTTGTTTAAGTGACAGACATCCGGCTGGAAGTCGTCCAGAACTTTTCTCAGCTGTACTCTTGCTTCTTTGCTGTAAATCGTCTTAATCGGGTAGGTCAGCTTGCCCAGCTTACTTCCGCCATGGAAGTCCATATCAGATGTATAAGCATTGACCCGGTTACTCACGCAGCGACCCTCATGCTCCATACCGAAGTACTGAACCTCATGTCCGTGCTGCTCCAGTGCCTCAC
>OLRP01001106.1_pt1 | contig 22534 bp, 16 predicted proteins | sample 1672401 | NCBI WGS metagenome assembly OLRP01 (sample SAMEA3136682, study PRJEB25190) | human gut metagenome | reverse complement strand
ACCGATGATGACAAGGCGGGATTCTGGAAATGTCCGTATCACAACGGACGTATGTGCATGGAAATTATTGAACGTTTTTCATAGGTTTTCTATCATAAGAAGATGAATAGATTGATGGTTTTGGGGATTCTTGTCTGGATGGGGATTGCGCTGCATGCGCAATCTCTTTATCCGGACTTCAGCAAGCTGAACTTCGGGTGCGATGGAAACAGCATTACCGCAGGCGAACAATGGTCTAAGACTGTAGTGGATAAACTCGGATTCGCTACACATCACAACGTGGCGGTCGGTTCTGCCACATGGGCATGCCATCCCGATACTCAGGATTATGGCAGCGAAGCTTTTGCCGGCATCTCCGGCGGTTGGCAGGTTACGGAGGATAAGCATGAGTTACAGATGCGGCACAACAACGTGTCAAAGGTGCATATCCAGAAGTTCATAGCCGAAGTGGAAAGTGGCGTTTACCCTGCGCCCGATGTCTTTGTGTTCTCTATGGGAACGAATGACCGTAACTTGGGTAGTGCCGAAGAGGCCCTTAAAGGGAAGACGCTCGATGAAGTAGATGTCAACACCATGGCGGGCGGTGCCCGTTGGTCCATTCAGACCATTCTGGAGCATTATCCCCAATGCCGCGTATTCGTGTGCACGCCGATTCAGACCGGCAACCCCGAACACAATGCACTGAATCTGCAGAAGATTGCCATCTTGCGTGAGTTGTGCCGGGCGCTTTCCGTGCAGCTGATAGACTGTTACTCCAACTGTGGTATCACCGAAAAGTTTGAGCAGCCTTCCGGTAGCGGGCGCTATCTGCGCGACGGGTTGCATCCCGACAAACCGGGGCAGGAGCTGATGGGCCGTTACATCGCGAAGGAGATACGGAACCATTTCTTTTAGTTCCGTTCTGCATATTCCGGTTGGAATAACTTATCATTTAGGGCTTGTAAAGCCCTTTTTTTGTCTGTATTCTTAATGACGAATGCCACGTCATTATTGCTGCTGCCATATGAAATCATCCGTAGGGGGATGTCCTTTAGCGCCTCCATAATCTTTACCTCAAACCCGGCATATTCCCATTGCATGTTGCCCACCACGGAGACGATGGTCATGCGGTCTTCTACCAATACATGGGCATATTGGCGTAGTTCGGAGATGATATTCGATAAACGAGTGCAGTCGTCTATAGCCACAGATACGTCCAGATTGGAGGATACCAGCAGGCAGAGGGGGGTACGGTACTTGGCAAAAATGTCGAAAATCTTGCTGATGAACAGATAGGGACACAGATTATGGTTCGATTCGAACTTTATGTATATGATGTGGTCCTTGGCGGCTATGGCCTTGATGATATTGTCGTCCTGCAGGTTGGAAATCAACGTGCCTTCTGCCGACGGTTCCATAGAGTTAAGCAGCCGGACGGGAATATTCCTTAGGCGTGCCGGGGCGATACAGAAGGGATGCAGTATCTTGGCACCATAGAAGGCCAGTTGTTCGGCTTCGTTGAAGCTGAGGCGTTTCACGGGGCGGGTACCTGACACCTCGCGCGGATCATTGTTGTGCATGCCATCTATGTCCGTCCATATTTGTATCTCGTCTGCTTGGAGGGCGGTGCCAATGAGGGAAGCAGTGTAATCACTGCCGCCGCGTTTCAGGTTATCTGTTTCGTTATAGGCATTCTTGCAGATGAAACCCTGAGTGATGAAGAGATTGATGCCGGGATGGCAGGCAAGCTGTTCTCGGAGTTTCTGTTCTATATATTCCAAGTCGGGTTCGTTGTCGGGGCCGATACGCATGAAGTCGAATGCACAAAGCAGTACATTGGGAACTTTCAGCTCGCGCAGGTAGAAGTGCATTAGGGCGGTACTGATAAGTTCGCCTTGTGCCAGCACTTCCTTCTCTTCGACAGAGGTGAAGGAATCTTTGGTAAATTTCCAAAGTTGCTGGAAGCGGTCGAGGATATAATCTATTGCTTCCCGTTTCAGTTTCTCGTCGGTCAGCAACCCATTGGCAAATTCGATGAATTGGAATTCCAGCCGGGTGATACGGTCGTGAGCTTGTTCTATTTCACGGTTGAACAAGTTGGCGGCAATCTCCTCCAGATGGTTGGTGGTGCCTGCAGTGGCAGACAGTACCACAATCTTGGGTGTTGCATCTTTAATGAGTGTTGCTACATGTTTCATTCTCTCTACGGTGCCGACGGAAGTTCCGCCGAATTTACAAACTTTCATTTCTTGTTTCTTTTTTAACAGTTTCATAATTGCATTCATCCGGATGTTCTTCCTTCCGGCTTTTCATTTCAGGTGGCCTCTTTCCAAAATGGAAGGGGGAGGCATGAGGGGCTTTCACTGGGACTAGGCCTGCATAATGCCGCTGTGGCATTGCTGTGGTGGGATATTCATATCCCGGTTGGTGGCAGGCTCTTGCCCCTTCACCTATAAAAGTTCAAAAGATATGCCGTTGGTATTTGGGAAAAGCTTATATTTGCACACCCTGTTTTTTACCGTTATCAGTTTAAAAACTTATCGAATAGATATGAGTAAGATTCTAATCATTGATGATGAGGTACAAATCCGTACCCTTCTGACACGGATGATGGAGTTGGAGGGATATGACGTCTGTCAGGCTGGTGATTGCAGGGCTGCCCTGAAGCAACTGGAACTCCAAAATCCCGATGTAGTTTTGTGTGATGTGTTTCTGCCCGATGGAAATGGGGTAGACCTGGTGTTGGCTATCAAGAAGGCGGCACCCAATGTGGAAGTTATTCTGCTGACAGCGCACGGCAATATTCCCGATGGGGTGCAGGCCATCAAGAACGGTGCTTTCGACTACATCACCAAGGGAGACGATAATAACAAGATTATTCCTCTGATAAGCCGTGCTGTAGAGAAAGCGCGTATGAATGTGCGGTTGGAAAAACTGGAGAAGAAGGTGGGACAGACGTACTCTTTTGATTCTATCCTGGGAGAATCCAAAGTCCTGAAGGATGCTGTTTCATTAGCTCAGAAGGTGTCAGGGACTGATGTTCCTGTACTGTTGACTGGAGAAACGGGCACGGGTAAGGAGGTATTTGCCCAGGCCATCCACTACAGTAGTAAGCGTGCACGGCAGAATTTTGTAGCGGTTAACTGTTCTTCGTTCAGCAAGGAGTTGCTGGAAAGTGAAATGTTCGGTCATAAAGCCGGTTCGTTTACCGGCGCATTGAAGGATAAGAAGGGACTGTTCGAGGAAGCGAATAATGGGACTATTTTTTTGGATGAAATCGGTGAGATGGCGTTTGAACTGCAAGCCAAGTTGCTGCGTATTCTTGAAACCGGTGAGTATATTAAGATAGGTGATACGAAACCTACCCGTGTCAATGTCCGCATCATTGCCGCTACGAACCGCAACTTGTCCCAGGAGATTGTTGCCGGACGTTTCCGCGAGGATTTGTTTTATAGATTAAGCGTATTTCAGATACATCTGCCGCCATTGCGCGAACGTGCAGGTGATATCCGGCTGTTGGCGAAGGCTTTTATAAAGAGTTTTGCGGAACAGCTGGCGCGTCCGGTGGTTGAAATAGCTCCCGCATTTCTTGAAGCATTGGACTCCCAACCGTGGAAGGGAAATATTCGTGAATTACGTAACGTGATAGAACGCAGTATGATTGTTTGCGAGAGCGGATATCTGGACATTGCTGATTTGCCGTTTGATATTCAGAATGCCCATTATGAACACTCCAATGATTCAAGTCCCGGCAGTTTTGAACTTTCAGCTATGGAACGCCGGCACATTGCCCGTGTACTGGAGTATACAAAGGGGAATAAGACAGAAGCAGCCCGGTTATTGAAAATAGGTTTGACGACGTTGTATCGGAAGATTGAGGAATACAAGATCTCAGATCTATAATAGGGGGCTCAGTATACGACTGAGGTACCTTCGATATAGGACCGTGGCAAGATTATTCTTGAAACAGGCTTAGAAGCAGAAAGTGCCTATGGGCTAAAACATATCAAAACAGGTTGCACCTTTTCATTTTGAAAGGGTGCAACCTGTTTCTTTTTATACTTGTTTAGTATGTATTCTGTTGATAATTAATGGTGTATGGTATATGCGCTCTTTTTGGCACATATTTGGCACATTCCTGGCAGACAAAAATATGTAGTAACATTTTAAAAGGTAAAAACATGGGAATAACAGTATCATTTATTTTTTGCCTATTGAGCGGTTTGTTCGCCTTTTGGCTTTTCTGGAAATGCGTAGATTGGTTTGAGAAGATTTAAAAGAGAGAATTATGTACACAGCTTTATTTGTATTAGGTATTGTAATGTTCGGGTATCTGACTTATGTGCTGATAAGACCCGAAAAGTTTTAATGAATGGAGAGTGGAGAAATGAACACTGAAATTTTAGGTGTAGCCTTGCAGATTGTTCTGCTGATTGTGATATCCTATCCTCTGGGAAAGTATATTGCCAAGGTTTACAAAGGCGAAAAGACATGGTCGGATTTCATGAAGCCGGTCGAGAGATTGATTTATAAAGTGGCCGGAGTCAATCCGGAGGAAGAGATGAACTGGAAACAGTTCTTGAAAGCCCTGCTGATTCTGAATGCCTTTTGGTTTGTATGGGGCATGGTGCTACTCTGTACACAGCAGTGGTTGCCGTTAAATCCGGATGGAAACGCTAACCAGACACCGGATCTGGCATTCAATACATGTATCAGTTTTATGGTGAACTGTAATTTGCAGCATTATTCCGGTGAAAGCGGACTGACATATTTTACACAGTTGTTCGTCATTATGTTGTTCCAATTCATTACCGCCGCTACCGGTATGGCAGCTATGGCAGGTATCATGAAGGGTATGGCTGCTAAATCGACGAAGACTATCGGTAACTTCTGGAAGTTCTTGGTTTTGAGCTGTACACGTGTATTATTACCGCTTTCGTTGATTGTGGGCTTCATCCTCATTCTACAAGGTACTCCGATGGGATTTGATGGTAAGCTGGAAGTTCAGACGATGGAAGGACAAACCCAGTTGGTTTCACAAGGTCCTACGGCAGCGATTGTTCCTATCAAGCAATTGGGTACGAACGGTGGCGGTTACTTTGGATGTAACTCTTCACATCCGTTGGAAAATCCTACTTACTTGACAGATATTGCAGAATGTTGGTCTATCCTAATTATACCAATGTCTATGGTGATTGCACTCGGCTTTTACATCAAACGTAAGAAGATGGCTTACTCTATCTATAGTGTAATGCTTTTTGCTTTTCTTGTCGGTGTTTGCATCAATGTTTCGCAGGAGATGGGAGGTAATCCGCGCATTGATGAGATGGGAATTGCTCAAGACAATGGAGCAATGGAAGGTAAAGAAGTCCGTTTAGGGTCTGCTGCTACTGCTCTTTGGAGTATTGTGACTACAGTTACTTCCAATGGCTCTGTGAATGGTATGCATGATTCAACGATGCCTCTTTCCGGTATGATGGAAATGCTGAACATGCAGATTAATACGTGGTTTGGAGGTGTGGGTGTAGGTTTCATGAACTATTATACATTCATCATTATCGCCGTATTCATCAGTGGACTGATGGTGGGACGTACTCCGGAATTTCTCGGTAAGAAGGTAGAGGCGCGTGAAATGAAGATTGCTACCATTGTGGCACTGCTTCATCCGCTTATCATCTTGGGCGGTGTGGCACTTTCTTGCTTTTTGTTCGCTCATTATCCTGAATTTGTGGCAGGTGAAGGCGGCTGGTTGAATAATCCCAGTTTCCACGGACTGAGTGAGCAGCTTTATGAATATACTTCGGCTGCGGCCAATAATGGTTCCGGCTTCGAAGGATTGGGCGACAATACTTACTTCTGGAACTATACTACCGGCTGGACGCTGATTTTAGGACGTTTCCTGCCTATCGTAGGTCAGGTAGCCATTGCTGGTCTGTTGGCCGGAAAGAAATATGTTCCGGAGAGTGCCGGTACGCTGAAGACGGATACAGTAACTTTCGGTGTGATGACTTTTGCCGTTATCTTTATTGTGGCTGCCTTGTCATTCTTCCCGGCACATGCATTGAGTACGATTGCTGAACATTTCAGTTTGTAATAGTAGTTTGTAAAAAGTAATTTCATAGGTATGAAAGATAATAAATCAGCTTCTTTGTTTCAGAAGGAGCAAGTAATGGAAAGTTTGAAGCAATCATTCGTGAAGCTGAATCCACGGGTGATGATAAAGAATCCGATTATGTTTACGGTGGAAGTCGTAACAGTCGTCATGCTGATTGTCTGTTTCCTTTCATTGGGTACTTCGGAATATGGAGCATTCGGATATAATTTATTGGTATTCATCATCTTGTTTGTGACGTTACTGTTTGCTAATTTTGCTGAAGCCATCGCTGAAGCTCGTGGTAAGGCCCAAGCTGACAGTTTGCGTAAAACCCGTGAAGAGACTCCTGCTAAAGTGTTGGTTGACGGTAAAATCCATACCGTTAGCAGTTCACGTTTGAAGAAAGGTGACTATTTTATTTGTGAAGCAGGAGATACGATTCCTGCCGACGGTGAGATTGTGGAAGGTTTGGCCTCCATTGACGAAAGTGCCATTACCGGTGAATCTGCTCCGGTTATCCGTGAGGCCGGTGGTGACAAGAGTTCCGTAACTGGTGGTACAAAAGTTCTTTCTGATAAAATCAAGGTATTGGTGACGCAGCAACCGGGTGAGAGCTTTCTTGACAAGATGATTGCTTTGGTAGAAGGCGCTACTCGCCAGAAGACTCCGAACGAGATAGCATTGACTATTCTTCTGGCCGGTTTCACCTTGGTATTCGTCATTGTATGTGTGACGTTGATTCCTATGGCCGACTATACGAATATCGACCATCCGGGAACTTATATCTCCATTGCAGCCATCATTTCTTTGTTTGTCTGCTTGATACCGACTACTATCGGCGGACTGCTTTCTGCCATCGGCATTGCTGGGATGGACCGTGCTTTGCGCGCTAATGTAATCACCAAATCCGGTAAGGCGGTAGAAACAGCCGGTGACATTGATACCTTGTTGCTAGACAAGACTGGCACCATTACAATCGGTAACCGTAAAGCTACTAAGTTTCATTCGGCTTCGGGTGTTGACGAGAATTTGTTCGTAGAGGCTTGCTTGTTGTCCTCACTTTCTGACGAGACTCCGGAAGGTAAGTCTATCATTGAACTGGGACGTGAAAACGGTCATCGTATGCGTGATTTGAATACTACCGGTGCTCATATGATTAAGTTTACAGCCGAAACAAAATGTTCGGGTGTGGATTTGCAGGATGGTACTCAGATACGTAAAGGCGCCTTCGACGCTATTCGCAAGATTGTGGAAAATGCCGGAAACAAGTTCCCGAAAGAGATTGAAGAGGTGATTGCTGTAATTACCAGCAACGGTGGAACTCCGTTGGTAGTATGTGTCAATCAGAGGGTTACCGGGGTAATCGAGTTGCAGGATATTATCAAACCGGGTATTCAGGAACGTTTTGAGCGTCTTCGCAAGATGGGTGTGAAAACTGTGATGGTGACCGGTGACAACCCTTTGACAGCCAAATACATCGCAGAGAAAGCTGGAGTGGATGATTTCATTGCTGAAGCCAAGCCGGAAGACAAGATGGAATATATTAAAAAAGAACAGCAGGCCGGTAAGCTGGTGGCTATGATGGGTGACGGTACAAACGACGCTCCCGCCCTTGCACAAGCTAATGTGGGGGTGGCGATGAACAGCGGTACGCAGGCAGCCAAAGAAGCCGGTAATATGGTGGACCTTGACAACGACCCGACGAAGCTGATTGAAATTGTGGAGATTGGCAAACAGTTGTTGATGACACGCGGTACGTTGACTACCTTCTCCATTGCGAACGACGTTGCCAAGTACTTTGCCATTATCCCTGCTTTGTTTATGGTAGCCATCCCTCAGTTGGCTCCTCTGAACATTATGGGACTGTATAGCCCTGAAACGGCCATTCTCTCGGCTGTCATATTCAACGCTATCATCATTCCTATCTTGATTCCGTTGGCTTTGAAAGGTGTTCAGTATAAGCCAATCGGTGCCAGTGCATTGCTTCGTCGCAACCTGCTGATTTATGGTGTGGGCGGTGTCATCGCTCCGTTTGTCGGCATCAAACTGATAGATATGATAGTTAGTCTGTTTTTTTAAAACTTGGATAAAATGAAAACTCTTTGGAAATCATTTAAAATAACAATTGCATTTTGCATATTTTTCTCTCTGTTCTATATCCTTGTCTTGTGGATATTTGCACAGTTCGCCGGTCCCAACAAGGGAAATGCAGAGGTGGCAACCCTCAATGGTAAAGTGGTAGGTGCTGCCAATGTAGGCCAGATGTTTACGCAAGATATTTATTTTTGGGGACGCCCGTCTGCGGGTGATTATACAGCCGATGCTTCGGGTGGTAGTAACAAGGGGCCTACGAACGATGAATACCTGGCAGAAGTGGAAGCCCGTATCGATACTTTTCTGGTACATCATCCTTATCTGAGCCGCAAGGATGTGCCTGCTGAAATGGTAACCGCCAGTGGTTCCGGTCTAGACCCACATATCACACCTGCTTGTGCTTATGTACAAGTGAAGCGTGTGGCTCAGGCACGTGGCATGAACGAGGCTGAAGTGAAAGCCATTGTAGACAAGAACATCAGCAAACCCTTTTTGGGGGTGTTTGGTACGGAAACTGTCAATGTGCTGGAACTGAACATTGCATTAGAAGAAGCCGATCAGAATAAATAATTTTTTAGTTGTGTTTGTCATGTGTTATGGGCAGGAGCGGAAGTATTTCTGTTCAGGCAGCGAAAGACTGTCATTTTACAGGGGGAGCCGAAACTTCCTTCCTGCCTTTCAACGATTGATTAGTAATGGTAAATAAATAGTTGGATATGAAAAGTTTAAAAATATCAATTCTAGTTTTTGCGAGTATGGTAGCTGCTTGTTTTATGGGAACCGGCAAAGTGCAAGCTCAGGAATTTACAATACAAGGTGATTTAGTCAGTTCTTATGTTTGGCGCGGCTTTTACCAGACGGGAGTCAGTTTTCAGCCCACTTTGGGTTTTGGGGTCGGTGATTTTTCTTTGACGGCATGGGGCTCTACCGATTTTGACGGAGTTTCTTCAGGAGAAGGGGCTGCGGCTAAGGAGATTGATTTGACGGCTGCCTATGCTTTGGGAGAATCAGGTCTAACTTTTTCTGTTGCCAGCTTGTGGTGGGGCGGACAAGGAGCAAGAAAGTATTTTAATTTTAAGAGTCACGAAACAGCTCATCACTTTGAAGCGGGATTAGCCTATACATTGCCGGTTGAAAAGTTCCCTTTGTCAATCGCTTGGTACACAATGTTTGCCGGAGCTGACAAAGATGACAAAGGCAGGCAGAATTATTCTTCGTATGTTGAATTCAACTATCCGTTCAGTGTTAAGTCTGTAGATTTGAACCTGACTTGCGGATTTCTGCCTTATGAAGCTGGGGTAGGAGTATATGGTGTTCCTAACAGTGGATTTGCCGTAACCAATGTGGCACTGAAAGGTATTACGGAAATCAAGATTACTGACAGTTTCTCAATACCTGTATTTGCACAAGCCATTTGGAACCCTCGTATGGAAGATGCACATCTGGTATTCGGCTTTACTTTAAAATCACTGACGAAAACTCGGAAAAGGCTGAGGCTAACGCTCAGGCGGTATATGAGGCGGCAGAAAAGGCGGTCACGGAGCTTTCAAAAGACAAGAGCTACAAGTTTGAGTACATGAACTACATTTCCACAGAGACGGATAAGTTCATAGAAAAGATAAAGGAACAGCTTCCTGAGGAGCTTAAGGATACATATTTCACTGTTTTTATTGATGAAGGAAAGCTTGATTATGTTGTTTGGTCGCAGGAAGCAGGGTCAGAGATAACTGTTACTTACCCTGAGAAGAAAAACTGACGGTGCAAAAGTGCTTGACAAAATAAATGGCGTGGTGTATAATATAGGTAACCACGAGATTGATCGTGTTCACAGTGACACACAAATGAAACCCCCGAAAGTTGCAGCTTTCGGGGATTTCTTTTGGGATCATGCCGGACTTACTTTCTGTATGCTTTTGGCTTTGTGGAAATTTCATAAATATTTTGATTTTTGTCATACAATAGTGACTAAAAGGGCTTGACAAAACTGTGTAAAAGTGAGATAATAAGATAGATTATTGTGATACTTTATGCCGTCCATTGGCGGTGTAGGATTGGAGATTTTTTCATGGCAACTAGAGTGGGAATGGTTTCTCTCGGATGTCCTAAAAATCAGGTGGACGCTGAGCATATGCTCTATGATCTGCGCAAAGAGGGTTTTCAGATAGTTTCTGACGCAGCCCTTTCTGATGTGGTCATTATCAATACCTGTGGATTTATCGAGTCGGCTAAACAGGAGGCTATAGACACTATACTTGAGTTCTGTACTCTCAAGCAGGAGGGCAGGATAAAGGCGGTAATAGCTACGGGCTGTCTTGCTGAAAGATACCGTGACGAAATGAAAAAGGAGATCCCTGAGCTTGACGCTGTTGTGGGAATAGGCTCTAACGGAAAAATTTGCGATATCATAAGAGAGATACTGCTGGATAAGCAGGCAGTCTGTTCTTATGGCGCAAAAACTGAGCTTTCCATGGAGGGCGGAAGAATTATTTCTACTGAGCCTTTCTATGCATATATAAAGATAGCCGAGGGTTGCAGCAACAACTGCACTTACTGCGCTATCCCGTCTATAAGAGGAAAATACAGAAGCAGACGCATGGAGGATATCGTCAAGGAAGCCAGATGGCTGGCTGAGAACGGCGTTACGGAGCTTGTAGTTGTGGCGCAGGATACAACACGCTATGGCGAGGATATATACGGCAAGTCTATGCTCCCTGAATTGCTCACTGCACTTTGTGAGATAGACGGCTTCAAGTGGATAAGAACGCTTTATTGCTATCCTGAGAGGATAACGGACGAATTGCTGGACGTTATCGCTAAAGAGGACAAGCTTGTAAAGTATCTTGATATGCCTATACAGCACTGCAACAAGACCATACTTAAAAGAATGAACCGCCATGGGGACAGAGAGACTCTTACGGCGCTTATAAAGAAGATAAGAGAAAAGATACCGAACGTTACGCTGAGGACAACTCTTATCACAGGCTTCCCAGGGGAAACTGAGGAACAGTTTGAAGAGCTTTGCGAGTTTGTAAAGGAAATTCGCTTTGAAAGGCTCGGCTGTTTTGCTTACTCGCCTGAGGAGGGTACGCCTGCGGAGAAGTTTGAAGATCAGGTGCCTTTAAAGGATAGAGAGCGCAGAGCGGAGATAATAATGGAAGAACAGATGATTATTTCCGACAGCCTTAATGAGGCTGCTCTCGACAGCGAAGTCGAGGTGGTTTGCGAGGGCTTTGACAGATATGCCGAGTGTTACTACGGCAGAAGTCAGGCGGACGCACCTGAGATAGACGGAAAGATATTCTTCCTGAGCGAGGATAAAGTTAGGGTCGGCGAGTATGTCAAGGTAAAAATTGACGATACTATGGATTATGACCTTATCGGCTCAAAAATGTAGATGAAAGGAACTTGATATGAACCTGCCAAATAAACTTACAGTGCTTAGAGTAATATTAATACCGTTTTTCCTGCTGTTCGTGCTGCTTTTCAAGATACCGCATCACATGGTGTTTGCACTTATCGTGTTCGCAGCTGCGTCTATCACAGACTGGTTTGACGGCAAGATAGCAAGAAAGCACAATCTTGTTACAACATTCGGAAAGTTTCTTGACCCGCTTGCAGACAAGCTTCTTGTTATGACGGCGCTTATCTGCTTCACATTTGAACGTTGGATAGACCCTGTTGCGGTGGTACTGATACTTGCGAGAGAGTTTATGGTAACGGGTCTTAGACTTGTTGTGGCTAGCGAGGGCGTTGTGGTCGCAGCAGGAATATGGGGCAAGCTGAAAACTGCTTTCACCATGGTTGCTCTTATTGCTATAATGGTGCTTCAGATAATTAATGATACGCCAAAGGGTAGTCCTAATTACACATGGGGAACACCTGTGTTTATCGTAAACGAGATACTCATTTGGATAGCTGTTGTGCTGACAGTCATTTCTGGCGCAGTTTATCTTAAGGGATACTGGAAGTATATAGATTCGGGCAAATAATGTGGCCTGCCGACGTGTTGCGGCATATGATAACTTAATATATAAATGCGTATCAGCAAGAGTAGCTGTAAGGTAATTTTCAGAGAGGAGCCGTTTGGTGCAAGGCTTCAAGGACTTTCAGTGAAGTGCGGCTGACAGCAGGGAGCGAACAACGGCGAAAGCTTAGTATTCCTCTCCGTAGGGTCTGCGTTAAAGATATTGAGCTGTACAAAATTTTGTGCAGGAAATCGGAGTGGGACCGTAGATCATAATCTGCCTCCGGAGTGGTGAAACGCCATTCCGGAGGTTTTTTCTTAGAAAGGGAGAGATAGATATGACGATTTTGGAAAATATAAAGCATGATATTCAGACTATAAAGGACAGAGATCCTGCGGCAACTAGCACGCTGGAGATCCTCACATATTCGGGGCTTCACGCTGTGGCTTTTTACAGGGTGTCGCACTGGTTCTATGTTCACAAGCACAAGGTCATCGCAAGATGTATTTCGCAGTTTGCAAGAATGTTGACAGGTATCGAGATACACCCAGGTGCTAAGATAGGCAAGGGTCTGCTTATCGACCACGGCTCGGGTGTTGTTATAGGTGAGACCGCTGAGATAGGCGATTACTGCCTGCTGTATCAGGGCTGTACCCTTGGCGGAACAGGTAAAGACCACGGTAAAAGACACCCGACTCTTGGAAACAATGTTATGGTAGGGTGCGGTGCAAAGGTGCTTGGACCATTCACTGTGGGGGACAATGCAAAGATAGCCGCAAATGCGGTAGTTCTTGAGCCTGTGCCTGCAAACTCAACGGCTGTGGGCGTGCCTGCAAGGATAGTTAAGCAGAACGGCAAGCGCACCTGCGACCTCGATCAGGTGCATATCCCTGACCCTGTGGCTCAGGAGCTTTGCCAGACAAGAATACAGATAGCTAAGCTGGAAAAGAGAGTGGCTGAGCTTGAAAAGATTGGAAAGAAAGAGCAGTAAAATATAAGGAAAGAGGTAAAGATAAATGAACATTTATAACACGCTTACTCACAAGATCGAAAAATTTGTACCAAACGAGCCGGGCAAGGTGTCAATGTATACCTGCGGTCCTACAGTTTATCACTATGCCCATATCGGCAATCTGAGAAGCTATATAATGGAGGACGTTTTGGAAAAGTATCTCCGCTATGACGGTTATGACGTAAAGAGAGTAATGAACATCACTGACGTTGGTCATCTTACTTCTGACGGCGATACAGGCGATGATAAAATGCTCAAGGGCGCAAAGCGTGAGCATAAGACTGTTATGGAGATCGCAAAATTCTACACTGACGCTTTCTTTGAGGACTGCAAGAAGCTAAATATCAAAAGACCTGACGTTGTTGAGCCTGCAACGGGCTGTATTGGTGATTTTATCAAGGTGATATCTGCTCTTATGGACAAGGGCTATGCTTATGAGGCAGGCGGAAACATCTATTTTGATACTTCAAAGCTGAAAGAGTATTATGTTTTCCACAATTTTAATGAGGAAGATCTTGAGGTCGGCGTTCGTGAGGGCGTTGAGGAGGACACAAACAAGCGCAACAAGGCTGACTTTGTACTGTGGTTCACAAAGTCTAAGTTCGATGATCAGGAGCTTAAATGGGATTCTCCTTGGGGCGTTGGCTACCCTGGCTGGCATATCGAGTGTTCATGTATCTCCATGAAGCATCTTGGCGAAAGACTTGACATTCACTGCGGTGGTATCGACAACGCTTTCCCACACCACACAAACGAGATAGCACAGTCTGAGGCTTATCTTGGTCACAAGTGGTGCAACTACTGGTTCCATATCCTGCACCTTAACACAAACAGCGGAAAGATGTCAAAGTCTAAGGGCGAGTTCCTTACTGTTTCACTGCTGGAGTCAAAGGGCTATGACCCACTGGTATACAGATTTTTCTGCTTGCAGTCACACTACAGAAAGTCACTTGTTTTCACATACGAAAACCTTGACAACGCAAAGACTGCATACAACAAGCTCACTGCAAGGATAGCACAGCTTATGGCTGACAAGAAGCCTGACGAGGTGGTGGAGCTTGAGGATTTTGAGAAGTTCAAGGGTAGCTTCAAGGCGGCACTTGATGACGATATAAACACTTCAAATGCTATCACTGTTCTGTATGACGTTCTTAAAGCTGACACTAACAATGAAACAAAGCTTGCCCTTATTGAGGATTTTGACAAGGTGCTTTCACTTGGTCTGATAGAAGCTGCAAAGAAGCTCAGTGCTGACGGTGAAGAGGATATCCCTGAGGAGGTCAAGGTGCTTGTTGAGGAGCGTAAAGCTGCAAGAAAGGCTAAGGACTTTGCAAAGGCCGACGAGCTGAGAGATAAGATAGGCGAGCTTGGCTATATCGTTGAGGAAACAAGACAGGGCACAAAGATAAAGAAAAAGTAAAGGAGCTTTAAATGAGCAAAAATAAACAGGATCTGGGTCCATACCGCAGAAAACAGTTTCAGACGTATTTTCAGTTTTCACTTATAGCAATTTGCTTTGTTATAATCTTTGTTCTCTTTTACGCCTGCACTGGCAGCAGCAAGAACGATATAGACTATACTGATGCAAAGGTGATACAGATGGACGAACCTGCCGATGACAGCCCTGTGGTGGTTTTTGAAACAAATAAGGGAACTTTCAAGGCTGTGCTTTTCCCTGATGAAGCACCGAACTATTGCAAGTTTTTCACTGGACTTGTGGAAAAGGGCTATTATGACGGCACTTATGTGAGCATGGTGCAGGACGGTGTGTATTTTATAGGCGGAACAAAGCAGGCTGACGGTCAGACAACTTCTGACACTGACACTACTACTATCGAGGCGGAGTATTCAAAAAACCTGTGGCCTTTAAAAGGTGCGCTTTGTGCATACACGCAGGAGCAAGGTCACTTGTTCAGCAAGAAGAAGGTTTCAAACAGCTATCTTCTTTTTGTGGATAACTATGACCTTACCGAGGAGGAGCAGGCGGAGCTTGACAGCAAGCTTGCAGACAGCAACAATATCCCTGAGGATATCACCGATGCTTTTGAGAAATATGGCGGTGTGCTGAATTTCTCTCAGCAGTATACTGTTTTCGGTCAGGTATATGATGGCTTGGATATTTATGACGAGATATGCGGTACTGATGTGGCTGACTCTGAGACGCTGAAGCCTAGGGAGGACATACAATTCACAAAGGTGTATATGTCTACCTACGGAGAGAATAAAAACAGCAATGCTTTTGCAGGCAGTGCGGATAGTTCTGAGGTTTCTGAGAGTGCGGTCGACAGTGCAGACACAAGCTCGGAGATGTAAATTAATCATATCAATTAAAGCGAACGGGTGGATGCCTGTTCGCTTTTTATATTCACTGAAAATTCATTATTTATTTGTTTATTTCACTATAAATTTGTATTAAGCTCTGCTATACTACTCTTTAGAACGTGAAGATATTAACATTGCTTTCGTATGAACCAAGGCTTAAAATCAGAAGATTTTATACTTAATATAAGAATATGAAACACAAATGCTATTAAATTAGACATGACGGCTTATATTGTAAATTACATTAATAACGTTGGCCGAGCCACAGTTCTTGACTTTATGAGCTTATTGTGGTAAACTTAAAACCAAGTCCATGAGTGAAAAAAATTCCGGCAGTACCTGAATTTTATGTGCTTTGAGCCGAGGGTTGAGCTTTCAAGGGTGTTGGACGATATTAACGAATTTTTTTTAGTAACAGAATAGGCAGGAAAGTCCTGCCTTTAAAATAGGAGGAAATTTTATGAGCGAATACAAGATCTACTCATTGCATATGGGTAAGGCAAAATGTGCTGTTGATTTGGGCGATGGCTCTGAGCGTGGAGAGTATGTAAATCAGGATTACATTCTCAACAAAATGGGCAGACCACACAGAAGCATAAGCCTTATGTACTGCTACTATCCGCTGGATAAGGAGTTCCCTGGAAGAATTTCTGAGGTAATGAAAGACGAAGATGTTTCTTTTGCATGGGATTATCCATATGATGATTATTTCACATACAAGGGCGGTCTTGAGGGCAACACAGAGGGCGAGCCTTTTACCTTCATGAGAGATGTAAGACGTCATGGACAGGACGTTACACTGACACTCACAGTTGACCCACACGTTTCAGACGAACAGCTTATCGCTATCGCAAATGACCTTAGACCTTTCGGCAGACTTCTTCTTAGAATAAACCATGAAGCTACAGGCAACTGGTTCTCATTCAACAAGAGATGTACTTATCAGGAAGTTGCTGATTTCTACTGCCGTTTCAATAAGATACTTAAGGAATATGCACCAAACGTTTCTACTATTCTTTGTATCGGTGGCATTGAAGATCTTAACAAGAACGAGATCGAAAAGGAAGCAGAGTTTTCACAGGCTGTCAAGGAGACAGACATCTGGTCTGTTGACAAGTACATGGCTCTTCACTGGGGTTGGCCTTATGACGTTGCTGAAAGAGGCGGCACAAGCCACAGCAGAAGCAAGGTCAAGGACATATACAATATGACAAAGCGTTCTTTTGAGAGATTCAAGGAGATAAACGGAGGCGTTACAAAGCCAATGGTAATGAGCGAGTTCAACGCTGACGGTGATGTTACAGGTCCATACGATCAGGCAGCAATGGTAAAGGAATTCTGCGATATGCTCAAAGCTGACGGCGAGAGCTGGTTCTCAGGATTTACTTTCTATCAGTTCAGAGACAGAGGACGTCTTGGTCTTGAGATTCAGGACCCTAACTATGCTGACTGCGGTATCGAGCAGCCTGTTATGAAAACATACAAGGAAATAATCCACGATGATTTCTTCAAGCCTGCAATGACAAGAGGCGACGAGGTGACACTGCCATGCACGCTTCGTTGGGGCGGTTCTGAGGACGCAGAGGGTCTTGAGATCCCTCTCCACTTTGAAAAGAATCCACACTTCTGCGAGGTTACATTTGATGATGATTCAAACATCATGATGGAGATAAACGGCAAGTGGTTCTATAAGTCACCTGAGGCAAAGACGATCGACCTTATGGCAGCTTTCTTTGAGAAGCCGCTGGAGGGTGAGGCTGATCTGACTCTCAGACTTTTTGCTCCTCCTGCAAGCGGTGAGAATGATCTGTCTATTGAGGACGGACTTATGAACAGCTACACAGAGATCAAGAAGCTTCCTAATATCCGTATCAGATTTGAGCCAGTTGAGCTTTAATTTCAGACATAATTTAAGGGACGGTTTTGCCGTCCCTTTTTGTGTGATATTTCGGCTTATATAAACGAGTGTAGATAAACGGGCGAACAGTGTTCGCCCCTACAATAAAAAGCCATTTACTGTACGAGTTTTTGTACAGCAAACGGCTTTTTTTGTTATTTATCACATGGTGCTTGTCTTGACATTATCTGCATTGCGGCTTTTAGACCGTCAACGGCGGCGGACATTATGCCTCCTGCATAGCCTGCACCCTCGCCGCAGGGATAGAGATTTTCCACTGAGAGAGATACCATATCTGCGTTTCGTGTTATGCGAACAGGGGAGCTTGTACGGGTTTCAGGTGCGGTGAGCATTGCACCTTTATCGCCGAAGCATTTCATTTTTCGTGAGAAATTCTGCAAGCCGCCCTCCAGCATATCAGTCACGAATTTAGGGAATACATCACGAAGCTCTGTCGCCTTACAGCCAAGTGCATAAGTGGGTGAAACTGTGCCTGCTATTTCAGGCTTGCCATCAAGAAATCCGCCAACTGTCGTGCCTGCGCCTTTATATGAGCCTGTGAGAGTATAAGCTTTTTGCTCTATAGACCGTGCGAAAGCCACTCCGTCAAGCGGGCAGTGGCCAAAGTCGTCAGGGGTAACGGCCACGACAACTGCGGCGTTTGCGTTTTCACCGTCACGGGCAAACTCGCTCATGCCATTTGTGACAGTGCCTCCGCTTTCGGAAGCTGACGGCACAACTGTACCGCCTGGACACATACAAAAAGTGTAAACACCTCTGCCGTTTTTATCACGCCATGAAAGCTGATATTCACCCTTTGGAAGCAGTGGATTGCCTGCATGGTCACCGTATAAGCTTTCATCAACAGCCGCCTGCTTATGTTCTATTCTTGCGCCAACAGAGAACGGCTTAGGCTCTATAAAGATGTTTTTGCACTGCAAAAGCTCAAAAGTATCCCTTGCGGAATGACCAATAGCAAGTATAAGGGCAGACACTTTTTCGTCCTTGTCACCTGCTGATATAGTCTGCACTTTGCCGTTGGCGATAGCCAGATCAGTGAGGGCAGTGTCAAATCTTACCTCGCCCCCAAGCTCTATTATCCTTTTTCGGATAGCCGTGACGATATTTCGCAGATTGTCAGTGCCGATATGCGGCTTAGCTTTTGTGAGGATCTCTTTCGGCGCACCGAAATCCACGAAGCGTTCAAGAACATATCTGCAAAGAGGGTCTTTTATTCGTGTGGTGAGCTTGCCGTCAGAAAATGTGCCTGCACCACCTTCACCGAATTGCACATTGCAATTGGTGTCAAGCTCGCCTGTGAGCCAGAATTTCTGTACCGATGCAGTACGTTTTTCCATTGAGCTGCCACGCTCTAAAATAATCGGTCTATATCCCTGCTCGGCAAGGGCAAGCCCGGCGAACATTCCTGCTGGTCCAAAACCTGCAATGACAACTTTGCCCTCTGCTTTTTCTGTGGATATGACAGGCTTGTAAACACTGCGCTCAACATAGGTCAGGGAAGTGTTCTTCTCACAAAGCTTTTTTTCAAGGTCGGCACTGTCAAGTGTCACGAAAACTGAGTGGACAAAGTGAATGTCGTTGCGCTTTCGTGCATCAAGAGAGCTTTTGTGTATCTCGCAGTCTATGGCGTGCTTTGAGGCACTGCCTAGCTTTTTCAGAGCGGTGGAGATAACTTCTTGCTCTGTTGCGTTAAGGGGGGAACTTATTTGATTTACTATTATTGGCATATATCCTCCTGCGTTTTTACCGAAAAATCGGGACGAATAGATCGTCCCGATAAATTTTTATTAGTCTGAAACAACTATCTGTATCTCGTTTTTGCCGAAACCCCAAACGTTGTTATAGGTCGGTGAATAGATTATAGCCTCTCGAGCATAAGAACCAGAGTCAATTATGTCGCTGAGATTGACCTCAGCGTATAAGTCGCTGTCTTTAAGATTGTTTATCACATCTTCAGGACCGTAGACCTTGACGTTTGTGAGCTTTTTTGTTTCTATCTCAGTGGACTTGCCTGACGGCTTGCCCGTTGTGATGATATGGTCTGATGTTATGGTGAACTCCTTCGAGGTGTATCCCTCTGAGTCAAAGGATACACGAACGTTTTCATCGCCATTCATATTAATCTCACCTGAGTTAAGAGGGATCTTGAAGCTGAACACCTTTGCAAGGTTTATCTCTGAAAGTTTTATAGAGCCGATAGTGAGCGTTTCTGTATCTGAGTCGTCAAGATTTGGCGATACCACAGATATCTCTTCCTCGGAAAGCTTCAGTGGCAGTGAGCTGACATCAAAATTATCCGTACAATTAGAGATATCTACCTTTAGCTTTGCTGTCTTTTTCTTGTAGATAACAAAATTCACATCGACAGACTTTGTATCCTTGACCTCTATTTTAGATGGATCAACAACGTTGTCGTCATCGTCATAGAATACGATATCCTGTGTGTTGATAGTCGTGTCCTCGGATATTTTCTTTGATTTTGAGATCTGTGCCACTGCTTTGCTTATGTTGTCAAGGTCATTTTTCGGACCTTCAACTGTTATCTCGCTTGGCGATGTGGTAGTTTCTTTAAGGATATAGCCCTCCTCAGCGCTTATGAGCGGGGCTTCTGCGGTGAGTGGGATAGTCTTTGTGGTAAGTCTGTCAAACTCCACAGAAACAGTGTCAGGGTTGACAGAAACTACAGTTACCTTGTCGGTGGAATGTGATGACTTGACATCGATGTCAAGGTCGTAGGTACCCTCTTTTGTTACGTCATCAAGATTGACAGTTGCCACAAGATCTGCAGCAGTATAGCTGCCTATCTCATAGTTCATGCCCTTTATCTCAACGTCTACGGAGATATCCTTATAGTTGAGTGCGGAAAGTCCTTTTTCTTTTGCCTGCGTTCCGTCAAGTGAGAACACAACAGGAACGTTTGTTATAGTCTTGTTTATTGTAGGATACTGAGTGATAGAAAGGGCGAACCATATTATTACAGCAATGATTATGGAAAGTATTCTCAGACCAAAGTCTGCACCATGGCGATTTTCTTTTTTAGCCTTTTTTACTTTTTCCATTTTGAAATCACCCTTCCTGCAAAAGAATTTTCTCTAATGGAATTAGCGTCCTTTTCAGGCAAAAGACGATTGTCCAGAAGTCTTTTCAGAGAGTCCTTTGAATATCCTCTGGTAAGCTCTCCGTTTTCGGCAACTGAGATGTTGCCTGTTTCCTCAGATACCACGACGACTATTGCGTCAGAGTTTTCGCTCATTCCGATAGCTGCACGGTGTCTTGAACCGAGTTGTTTGTTTATAAGTTCGTCTTTCTGCGGCCTTGGCAAGAAACAGCCTGCCGCAAGTATTATTCCGTCTCTGATTATTACAGCACCATCATGGAGCGGTGTATTCGGGAAGAATATGTTTCCGAATATCGCTGTTGACGGTATGCAGTTGAGTATCGTTCCTGTAGCTATCTGTTCCCCAAGCTTTGTCTTTCTCTCACAGATTATAAGCGCACCTGTTTTGGTGGAAGAAAGACTTGCGGCAGAATCACATATAGCGTTAATAGCTTTTTTCCAATGTTCGGTGTTGTCGTCAGAGTCACTTGAGCTAAAGAAATTAAAGCCACCCAGACTTGTTCGTCCAACCTTTTCAAGAACACGTCTGAGTTCAGGCTGAAACATTATGATAAGAGCAAGGAAGCCCCACTGGAAGCAGATCCTTAGCAAAAATCTGATAGTTTGCAAATTAAAGAATACTGCAAGCAGGTAGCAACCTATAAGTATAAGGATACCTTTTGTGAGCTGCTGCGCCCTTGTTTCACGAATAAGCTTTATGCCGTGGAATATCAGAAAGGAGAGGATAGCAATATCGACAATGTCATTAAGACCTATTGATGTAAAAACGCCCCAAATAGCGTTTATAACATAAGCGATACTGTCAAGCATAGTTCACACCCTTTCGATAATTTCTGTAAATGTAATGAAAAAAACAAAACAAATACAGATGATTTTATATATATTAATAGTATATCATATTTTTTCGCAAAGTACAAGGGTTGAACAAGATTTTTTTTAATAAAAAGCGGACCTTTTTCAGCCCGCTTCTGTATCAGCTCTCTTTTGGAAGATAAAATCTTCCTGAGAGTTTTTGTGTTTTTACTTCGTTTATGAAGGCTTTCGGATCGGCTTCTTTTACAGCGTGTATGACCTTTTTGGTCTGTGCCGCTGATACTACTGAATAGACGATCTGTCTTTCACAGTGTTCATAAGACCCCTCGCCGTCAAGTATGGTCGCGCCATGCTGGCTCACTGCATAAATAGCGTCTGCTACCTCTTTGGGCTTGTTTGTTACGATAAGCAAGGTGCTTTGCTGGAATTTTTTGTAGAGCATATGCAAAACGGTTGTTGAAGCATATTGAAAGATGATAGAATACAGTGCTTTGTCCCAGCCGAACATAAAGCCTGCAACGCACAATATGACCGCATTGAAGCCAAGTATAACATTGAAGGTGTCCATATTGCTTTTCTCTGAAAGATAAATGGATATAAAGTCCGTTCCACCTGATGTTGCACCACGATTAAGGCAGAGGCTAATGGCAACGCCGTTTATCATGCCGCCGAAAATGCTTATGAGCAAAACGTCCTCGGTGACGATATGGTTTGGTATAAGGTCGGTGAAAAAGCTGTTTAACAGTATCATTATGCAGGAAAACGCCGTGAACTTTTTGCCGATAAATCTAAAGCCGATATATACCGGTATTATGTTCAGGGTGATGTTTATGATACTAAATGGCAGCATTACGCCTGCAAGCTGTTTTACTGCACGCTGTATAAGAATGGACATTCCTGTCATGCCGCCTGGGTAAAGACCGCCTGTGTTTACAAAGGTCTTTGTGTTAAGTGCCATAAGAAAGGCGGCGACAGTCACGGCGATAATTGTAAAAATGTCTTTTCTGATATCTTTTTTCATGGCTTTGCCACTCCTTTCATATGTCAGCAATTATTCTCCTTTAAGCTCGGCAAATTTTTTCTGCATGGTAGGGTTATTTTTGGTAAGGCTCTTGATAGTGAGAGCGTCAGCCTTTTTGTTTGCAAGGCGCAGATTGTTTTCTGATTGCATATTCACCGCTTACATTATAGGCAACAAGCGGAAGGTCAAAGCGTTCGC
>OLRP01001089.1_pt1 | contig 22738 bp, 52 predicted proteins | sample 1672401 | NCBI WGS metagenome assembly OLRP01 (sample SAMEA3136682, study PRJEB25190) | human gut metagenome | reverse complement strand
CAGAGCATCCGACTGTTAATCGGACGGTCACTGGTTCAAGCCCAGTCGCAGGAGCTTAGGCTTCCAGCCCTTTCAAGAGTAGGGTTGAGAGTGTTTTGGACGGTGGCGTTCGAGGGGTTGCCCGAATGGGCGTTCTCTCCGATTCTCAGACAAACTTGGGATATAACGTTGGAAAACGCCTTCCAGACGCCTTCCAGAATGGTTTTCGGCGTGTTTCCGTAGTGTTCCGTAGTGTTTGCGGTGGGACTGTCGATAGGCCGTCAGAAACGCCGTGGAACACGTTTCAGGGGCATGGAGAGAACACGGCGTGAACGGGAGAGAACGTTCCGGCACGCCGTAACGGCATCGCGTGTTCCAACCATGAACCAATCCGACCGAACCATGCCGTCCGCCGTATGCGGACGGGCGGCGTCCATCGGCATGGATGCCCCGTGTTCTCTCCCTGGCTTGGGAGAGAAGTGCGTGCGGGTATGCGAAAGCCAGCCGTCTTGGACCGAATCTGTTGGTTGACGGCTGGCGTGTAGATATGAATGGCTGCGAAGCATCAAAACCTGTCGGGCGGGTCCGCCCTTGTTGTTTAATGTCTTTGCGCTTGTAATTTGAACCTTTGACGTGGACGATTCGACCGTGATGGTCGAAAAACGGTCAAAAAAGGTCGAATAGTACAACCATCATCATGGCCGAATCAGATGCCAAGGCACTTCCTGGCCCATCGTTCCACTGCGGCATTCTCCGCATCGTCGCCCAGTAGGAGAAGAAACCCAGCGTTTTTACCAAGCGAAGCAGGTTCGATGGTCTTGATGATGCCGCGATCACGCAGGAACACCCAAGCGTCGCTGATGCTTTTCTGTATGCTGTTCTCACGGGTCTTCATCTTCGCCTCCGCATCGCCGCCCATCGCCTGTTCTGGAGTAAGCATCACCATTCCAAGCGAGTCTGAGATAGCTCGCCATCCAAGCGTGTAGTAGCGGCATGGCACTTTCTTATCCATGAGCTTCTTTGGAGGACAATTGTTCTCACTATCCCAATCGTAGGTTTGCGAAGCCATGAACATGAGGACGAGTTCGGCGTTCTTGTTGAGAGTCATGTTATCGCCACGTCGAATCGCCATGCGACCGGCACGGTTGATGTCGTATACGGCTTGCATGTTCTTGTAGCCCATATTTTCCACGTGTCTTTCCCTCCATGCCTAGCGCTATGCTGATGCACGGAGAATCTATGCAAACTGGTTTTCCGATTGCCCTTGCTGCCGTTCGAGAGTGGCAAGGGCCTTTTCTTTTTTACGCCTGTAATTCTAACTCAACACATGGATGTAACCACAACTACTGTCGGGTAGTAGATACTGGTAGTTTGTCGATGTAGCCACAGTTACATGTGTATAAGTATGTACAGGATTATACATTCTTCTTACATTGTTAGTTTGCCATGATTTTGCCATGATTTTGCTATACCAAGCAAACAGTAAGGGGTATAAGAAAAACCCACCGGCACAAACCAGTGGGCTAGCAGAGAACACGCCAAGTTCACTCCACGCGCTCAAACGTCATGCTAAGCGTTCCACCATCCAAGTACGAATCTACACCCGAGGAATACGACCATGTGATCTTGGTCTTGTCCCACGTGTCCGACTGCGTGCCATCCAACGTTCGGGTGTTGTCTATCTTGTGGACAATCGAGCTGGGAATATCAATCTCAGTGACGAGGCAATCATACGCTTCGTTGGCCTCTGTGCCGTTGATGCCATCGTAGTATGTGATATCCGCGGATAGGGAATCGTCATCACCTGACATCATGGCCGCCCGGTTCCCGCACTTGTCGGCCACCTGAGCGAAGTCCACGCTCGGAGCCGTAGATGCCGACCCCAACACGTTCGCCAACAATCCCAACAGGAACAAAACGCCAAGCACATCGAATACCGCCATGACCACCAATCCGGCAACGGGAATGCTTACACGCTTCATACGATTTACGGGCTGCTGTCGTACGGGCGATTGTTGTGGTGCGGTCTGATATTGAGGTTGCACCGGCTGCGTCTGTTGCGGATGTGCTTGCTGTGCGCCCTGTGGCACATACTGTGGCTGTTGCGGTGTTGGTTCGCTCATTTTAGTTCTCCTTTGCTCCAAGGTACGATACCTACAATCTACCGCACGAGCGTATGATGCGGGTGCGTTCGGAAAGAATCTGCCGGTAGTCCGTGAGAACCTGCATGGTCACGTCCAGCTCCGCTGCCATCATCCACGCATTTTCCCCGTACACCTCTTCGGCCATGGCGAACTCGACGTGGCTTATCAACGTCAACGCCGTCTCGCGCCGCGCCCTACGCTCGCACTTCACGCCGAACCGCGTGCCGCAGCCAAGATCACGATACTTCGCATGCACAAGCTCGTGGCATAAGGTGCAGAGCCTCTGCCGGTCGTTCAACCAGTCGGCAAGCCATATCGTGTTCAACCGGTCGCAATACAATCCGCAGGTAGTGCCTGGAATATCGGATTCCAAAACCTTCAACCCCATGGCTTCGGCCTGACGTTCCAAAACGTCGATGGTGATTCGTGACATTGTTCCCTTCGTATTATTAGGCGGCGGCATCATAAGTGAATGCCGCCGCCATATTCATTGCTATCGTCAGTCTTCAGGTGTTTCGGCTTCGAGTCTCGCGTTCGGATCGTCGTTCGCGGCCATGTCGAATTCGTCACGGTAGATGATCGGACTGTTCACCCAGTCGGCGTCCGCGTTTTCCTTGAGACGGCGTGCGAGTTCCTGAAGCAACTCGTCATTCGAAGCGTTTATTAGTGCATCTGATATTTGTAGTTGTGATATATCGCTGTCATCCAGCAGCCCAAGCGCGACTAGACCGTTTATAGCTGAAACTCCGTATGCGCGGGCGATTTTCACGACATTTTCCGGAGAGAGTTTCTCTGGGAGCTGCCGATAAAGGGATGAAGGGACTATTCCGGTGTTGTCGGCCACGGTGTTAACCGTATCTGGCCCGACCGTCTTTTTATACCATGTTGCAATACTCATGTTTTGCATTATGCAATACTTCTTCTAAACTTGCAACACGCCGAGTGTCGCTTCTCGCTTGACTTTTTTCGCAATATGCGATTATATGAATTGCAGAAAGCAAAAGAAATATTGCAGATTGCGAAAGGAGTCACTGATGGCTGAATACAAAATGCAGTTCCGAGACGGCTTCCTAGACCGAACCAAACAAATGAGCGGACTCAAAACAGACGAAGCCTTCGCCGGAGCAATAGGAGTCAGCGAAAGCGTCCTAGCCCGAGCCAAAAAAACAAACGAATGCACACCACTCATGCTCATAGGACTCTACAAAGCATTCGGCTTCCAACCCGGCGAAATCGCCCAAATCAAACAAACCGCCTAACCACACCACACACGCCAAGGAATTAAGGAGCAATGCATGGCATCGCAATACAGCAGCCCATTCGACATCGGCTCACATGAAAGCATCGACTCGCATCTGGACATCATCGCAAACATGCTGGTCTCATGGGACAACCGATTGTGCGAGCTTGGAAGACGCTGGAAAAGCGCCGCCGCCATAGCGATGGGAACGGCGCTTGTGATTCAGCTGATTCGATCGTTCAGTTCACGCTGATTCTCGTTGAGAATCGCGACGGCTTCAGCCAGATGCTTCACAGACCTCTTCAAATAGTTCATGTAGAAGCTTTGGCTGGAACTGCCGAGAGCCGAGTTGATGTCGGAAATCGCTTGGCTTATCTCCTGTCCGGCGTCTTTCAATATTTCACCTCCTTTCATGCTCGGATTGAACATCACAAGCATATGCGGAGCAATCAAAAATCCAAGGAAACCCCAAATGAACAACGAAATCCAGCCTTTCGAGTTCGAGGGCAACAAGGTCAGAGCACTGGCCGATGGCGACGAGGTGATGTTCGTCGCATCCGACATCGCCAAGATTCTCGGATACCGTGACGCTGCGAACCTCGCCCGCAATCTCGATGACGACGAGAGGGGTATACACGAAGTGAGTACCCCCAGTGGAACGCAGAATATGACAGTTCTCACCGAGTCAGGTCTTTACCGTTCAATCCTCAACCGTGAAATCGCCTACGTGAAAGAACCGGAAGCGCAGGCGTTCGTCAAGCGCTTCCAGCGTTGGGTGACTCACGAGGTGCTGCCGCAGATTCGCAAGACAGGCGGCTACATTCCAGCTGGCGATGCAGATAGCGACGAGGACATCATGGCCCGTGCCGTGCTCGTCGCACAGAAGACCATCGAACGCAAGAACCAGCAGCTTCAAGCCAAGGACGCGCAAATCAGGGAGCTGGAGCCGAAGGCTCAAGCGCTTGATGATTTCACGAACGTGGAAGACAGGCTGCTTATTCGCGATGCGGCAAAGGTCCTGTCGAACGCCGGAACCCCCATCAAGGAAAAACAGTTGCGCGAGTGGATGGCCGACCATAACTGGATTTTCAAATCCGGTGGCTCTTGGCGTGCAACCGCAGAGCATTGCACTGCGGGTCATCTCGTGATGGTCATGTCCCAAAAGCATGGAGTCAAGGATGATGGCACGGAGTTCGCCTTCCCTCCAACCGTGCGCATAACCCGCAAGGGTTTAGCACTGCTACACAAACGTCTTGGAGAAATCGCCCTGGACAAGGCGCTTGACGCGGAGGTGGCGGAATGATGTTGCTGAATCCTCCCGCACCACCACAGGAGTTCGTTCTTGACGCTGATGGACACTGCGTGTTCCGCATCAACGAGCGGAAAGGCGCATCCATCGTCGAAAAGGACGGAAAAAAGACGAGCACATTGTATGAGATTCCAGAATCGAAACTGGCTGCGTTCATCCAATGGGCTTCCGACGTTCACGGTCAATCACGATAGGAGACGAATCTTGGCAGACAGGCAAATCGTCGTAGAAGAAGAAATCTTCAACAAGGAGGAAGCCGCAAAATTCCTCAACCTCGGAACCGACAAGTTCGCAGAACTCTACAAACCATGCGCCGACCGTCAAGGCGGGAAAACAGTCACCTACAAGAAATCAGTGATCCTCGACCGATACGACGCACTCTGCAACCGATAAAACAAACCCCCACCCGCAAACATCCAAGGAAGCATCCAATGACCACACGTCCACTACCAAAACCAGTGAAACCCAACGTCAAACACCAGCATGAACAGTACGGCACGCTCACCGCCGTCGCCACCATCTGCATAACAGGCACGCTCCTGTTCAGCTGGTCGGTACCGCAACACAGCTGGCAGGCCATCACCTGCGCGCTGCTCATGCTCGCAAGCGTCCTCTACCTAGGCGTCATCGACGCACGCCATTACACCCTCGACCACGAGGACATGGAATAAAAGACTTCCCACCAGCCGACAGTCCAACAAAACAAACCAAATTAGGGACGTTTTTCGCGGACATCCACGTTCACCATTGTCGGCTGGCGGGGAACACATATAACTGAATATCGATTATTATCCACGCGCCGACCACATCTTGCTTCACATACACTGTCGGCGCACTCGGTTGGGCGACGGTTCGCCCGTCCACGGATTCCAATCCTCTTCTCCTTTCTAAATATAGGCAGGCACTCCGGTGCCTGCGGGTCCTTTCTTACTATGCCTGACTGCTTCAATCACAGTCGGCCACGCCACCGATCGCGAACACGTTCAGGTCTGTGTTCCAACGGTCAAAGGGGCGTTCGGAATCCAAGGACGGCATCGGTCCGACTCCGATGCCAGCCACTCGGCCCCATCCACTCGTCAGGACGGGGCACACAACTTGCAACAAGCAAAGGAAAAACAATGAGTGACAACCTCAAACCAGTCAACATGCCACCAAAGGCATGACCCTAAAACAAATGCTTCCCATGCGCTTAGTGCGATTGGCGTATGGGACTTCGGGTGGAACGGCACGACAGGAACCGTCCACCGGCATCGTACGGGCTTTTTGAAGCCCCTTTCCCGTACGACAGCCGGAAACTTGGGATAACAGGCACGGTACCGACCGGTGGGTTCGACTCCCACACCACCCACGCAAACCATCAACAGATCGGAGAACACCATGGAAGACAACAGTCCAGAACGTCTTGACAAGAGCCTCACACGCTTGGAAATGGCACACCAGCTAAGCGAAACGGCACAACTCATACTCGCCGACGTGAACAAGCTCGTCGCATACCTCGCCAGCGTTGACGCCAACGGCGATGGCATAGTCGATGAAGCGGTGAACTTCACATTGGAACGCGCCGGCAAGATCAGAAAACACGCGACCACTATCAGGCATGGAATCTCAAACGCGCTTGAGAACGCCGACGCACACGAAAGCAGCGAAGAACGCAAACGGAGATTCGTAGACAACCTCCTCAACGGTTTGGGCGGTGAGTGAACGTGGACGGGCGGACGATCCGACAAGCCATATTGGACACGCGTTTCAGAGGCTACGACGTCGGCCAAGTGGACGAACTGTTGGAGAAAATCGCGCACGCCATGGACGTGCTCGACGCGGCGAACCGTGAACTATGGCGGAAAAACAAACAATTGGAACACCAGTTGGCAAGACCGGAGCATCCAACCAATGAGTGAACGCGCATCACATACGAACTGGCAGCAGTCCATCACCGGCCACAAGTCCAACAGTGGTGGACGCAAAGGCCGGAAGCAAGCCGAAAAACCCACGTTGACCGAACAGGGAATCGACGTGGACGCTTTCATCCGCGAAAACCACGCCAGTATACAGCGGCTACGGGAAGCCACGCCACGCAACCGCAAACCCGAACCCACATACCGGAAGGTGTATGAAACATGGCTGGAACAATCCAAAACAGGCCATCCATCAGAACGCAGCATAGCGAAAGCGTTGGGAAAAAGCGTTTCCACCATCCACCATCACATTACGAACCTTGTACGTGACGGATACCTCGTCAAAGACACGATACGCGAACGGGAATACGTGCTGACCGGCAAACCATTCAACCCATCGGACATGGAGAAAGCGAAGCAATCACCGGACACGCTGGCCAGAATCCGTGAGGAAACAGTCAGACTCCAAAACGAGGGCGTCGCATTCGACCCGGCTGAATACGCGCGGATCATCAGCTGTCGTGTCGGCAAATCCGCGAAAACGGTACGCAACAATTTCGCCACGCTCCGCAGGGAAGGCGTACTGCCACCGGCTGAGAACCCGTTCGCCAGCCAACGGAAACCAAAACCAACACCAGAACCGAAACCAGCCGCCAACAAGGAGGAACCAATGAGCCAGACCACCACATCGAAAATCACAGCGGACGACATTCCCACAGCGAAACTCCCCACCACGGAGGAGATAGCACCGGAAAAACATTGCGAGAACCCACGCGCCATCATCGCGAACGCGCTGGTCGGCATCTACGACTCCATCTCCGCATTGCAACGTGCCGCATACCACGCCAACGACAAAGTGGTCTACATGTTCGCCACAAAACTCATGAACGGCGAACTCATGGACATCAAAGCCAACTATTCGAAGGACGTGGCGAAATGAGACTCAATTTCAACAGCAAGGATGGCGTTTTCACCATCAAAGCCGAAAACGAAGAGGAAAAAGCCCGGCTCAAAACGTCGGCACCCGCCATCTGCAATCTCATCATCGATTTTTTCGACGCTGAAATCCAAGAGGCGAAAGTAACGAAGGAATGAAACGCATCCCACTCAAGGACACCAATGACTGAAATCAAATACCCCTGCATGATCGACATGCCCGACAAGGAATACTTCAAACATCCGGCAATCGACCAGACCAGCCTGAAAAACTTCATCACATCACCACGCGAATACGCCTGGAAGAAACTCCACCACGACTACGATTCACCAGCCCTCCAATTCGGCAAGGCCGCACACAGTCTCGTACTAGGCAGCGGCCCCACCGTCGAGGAACGATTGGACCGGCGCACCAAGGAAGGCAAACTCCAAGCCAAACATTGCGAGACGGAGGAAACCGTAGCGCTTTCCAAAACCGACTATGAGCGTCTCATGGAAATGACCGACTACGCGCCCGACATGAGCAAACTAGCCGAGGGAAAACCGGAAATCGCCCTGTTCGCCACCGACCCGACAACCGGCCTGCACCTGAAAGGCAAAATCGATTGGCTGCCGGACACGCCCGACATGGAAAACACCATGTGGCTGTACGACTACAAGACCACAGGACATGACGCCACGGACTTCACCGGAAGCGCATACAAGTTCGGATACCACATTCAAGCGGCGTTCTACATGCGCCTCTACCGGCTCGTATCCGACTGGCAGGGACGAATGGGATTCCGTTTCGTCGTACAGGAGAAAGAGGCCCCATACGACTGGATGGTGTGGGAGTTCAAAGACACCGACCCCGAAATCATACAAGTCGCGGAACAGCAGATAGACAAGGCTTTGAACGGTCTGAAATTCTACATCGACAACGACATTCCACTATCGGACATGCTGAGGCTCGGACATCCGAAGATGCCGACACCCATCCGCTTCACCGACTGGCAAATGAACCACCTGATAGGAGACGACGAACAATGGCGAATGTGATAGCGAAGAACCGCAAGGCATACGGCTACGATTACGCGGACTTGGGTTCCGTGGTCACATACGTGACCGAAACACTGGGATACGACATCGAACACGACATCAAATACGACAACATGCCATCATTCACCAACTGTTACGGGTTCGTGGTCACACGCTACCGCAAGCGCGGCGGCACGGACGAAACCGCATGGAGCGGCTACAAGTGTCCCGTACCGATCATCGTTGGCGAATCGTCCGGCAAACGCGACCAGTCGTTCATGCAACGGTGGGGGAGTGCGGAAACCTACGCGCGTCGCTACAGTCTGCTGACCACGTTCGGATTGGCTACCGCCGACGATGACGGCCAACTGGCCGGATACCAGCGTGGCGGACTCATGACCGACACGCAACGGCAGACCGTGAACACGCTTCTCACGGAAGGCAAGGTCAATCCCGGACAGGAAAGCATGGCAATAAGCAAACGGTTGGGAATGCCCGTGGATTATGCGCGCATGACCAGCGCACAGGCGGAAATGTTCATCAACAGTTTCAACAACAACCAATAGAAAGGATAGTGGAATGGCAGATGAAACCGTTGAATTGTTGCATCGTTTACGTATCACGCAGGAACTCGTCGAGGATTGCAAGCGCCAACTCAACGAGGCTGAACCGGAGAAAAATGGCGGAATCTACAGGGATGCGTCAGGAAATCTTTGGGTTCACAACGCCACCAATTTGTGGGAACCAATCTATTTCAGTGATGAGGAGTGGTGTTGCAAGATTAGACACTTCACTTGGAACGAAGTCGTTTCTTGCGCACAGGAACAACAGATCTTCCCGTTGACATACATCGCCCCATTCAAGGAAAACAAGGAGAACTTCTGATGGCCGGAGAAACCGTTATCACGATTGTAGGGAATCTGACCCGTGACCCGGAGGCGCGTAACACGCAGAACGGCGGTACCGTCGTGAATTTCAGCATCGCATCGTCCACGCGCACGTATGACAGGCAGTCGAACCAGTGGAAGGACGGTGACACATTGTTCATGAACTGTTCGGCATGGGGGGAGATCGCGAACCATATCGCGGCAAGTCTCACGAAAGGCGTGCGCGTGATCGCGCAGGGGCGTTTGAGGCAGCGTTCCTATCAGGCCAAGGATGGTACGGAACGTACCGTGGTGGAAATGATCGTGGACGAGATCGGCCCTTCATTGCGTATGGCTACCGCGCAGGTGCAGCGGGTGCAGGGCAATAATGCGGGCTATGCGCAGCAGCAGGGTGGCAATGGTGGTTTCGGCCAGCCGCCAGTACAGCAGCAGCCATACCAGCCGCAGCAGCAGCCACAGGGAGCCGACCCGTGGGGTGCGTCGGCTGGTACGCCGGACAGTTTCGGCAGCTTCGGCAACAACGGGCCGGAACCGGCGTTCTGATGGTGCCATTGGCAGGATACGATCCGCCAGCATGGTGCGAACGGCATGAGTGCCCTTACTACGGGCGCTCATGCCCCGAATGCGAAACGGAAACGGAAGACTATTACGCGGATATCGGCGACGCCAATATCTGGGATTTGGAGTGAACATTGTTCGACTTCGACGTTTACGGGGAACCGGTCGCGAAAGGCCGTCCAAGATTCTTCGGCAGGCACGCCGTCACACCGGAACGCACGCGCACGCAGGAAGAACTGATCGCAAGCGAATTCCTACGACACTACCCACAGGCGCAACCGTTGGAAGGCGAAGTCATGATGACAATCGTCTTCTACAAAAGCCGCCACGGCAAACCCGACTTGGACAATCTCGAAAAACTCGTCAAGGACGCTTTGAACGGACTCGCCTACACGGACGACCAGCAGATCAAACTCACCCTGTGCGCCATGCTCGAACCCGACCGCATGGCATTGGGCAAACGGGCGTTCGGACTGGTGAAACGACGGCAGGGAATGCCATTGACATACGGCGGCATCGAATACGAGCCACACACGGGAATCCACATCGAACCATTGGAAGGAACCATCCACGACGGCATACGCCATGCCACGGAAAGCATGAAAGGACTGTTGCATGACGCGGGCAACGATGCGCGATATCGATGAAATGGGTTTCAACATCCAAGTCTGGGATTACATGAACTGGGCTTTAGGAGACAGGAACCTTGGTTTCGACAGGCGGTTGCATTGGATGGGCGAACCGGTCAACGTCACCACGTTCAAAAACGCGGACAAGCCGGTGTCGGAAATGTTGGACGAAGCCCGCACTATCGCCGCAGACAACGACATGCGCGTCTGGGTCGCCGTCCAACACGTCACCGGCATGAATATTCCAGGAAGCCTCGTGCTGATCCCACAGGAAACATGGACGCGACTCGGCCAACTCGACGCAAACCACGAACTGCAAGTAATCCAAATCGAACAGTTGTACGACGGTTTGAGAACGACCGATCTCGGCCAGTTCGCACTGCTCATGAACCACTTGCAGCCACTCGGACCGGACGAATCGAAGGAGGATTGAAATGGTTGAAATACGCCAATCATGCTACATGTGGCAGAACGTGAAACTCAACCGCATCCAAGCTTCCCTGCTGGTGGCATTGGTGCGTGACGGACGATTGCCGGACGTGGACTGCGAATACTCGAAACAGTATCGGACAATCGACGCCTTGGCCGCGCGTGGACTGCTCGTCAAGCATGATGACGGACTGGTGGAGCCTACCGGTTTCGGACGCGAATACGCGGCCCACATCCTCACGCCGGTGAAGACGCATAGCACGGCGACATCCAAAAAGTTCAACACGTTCTGGAACGACCAGTACGCGCATCCGAAAACATACCACTACAAGCCGGAACGATTGCGCGTGGTGTGCGCTAGGGGAGCGGAATGAAACATCAGCAAACCATCATCGACAAGGACAAGATCATGAGACACAACGAACTGGTAATGCTGTACAGCCGTGAATGGTTGGAACACGAGCGTCGTAGGGCATGGCGAGAAGGCTACGCCGCAGGCTGGAAAGACCAGGAATGCGATTTTCCGCCACACACCACCGAAAACCCATACAAGGAGACCATCGAATGAAACACAACCCGTTTGAAATCGCGTTCGGCATCGTATTGACCGTCTGCCTGTGCGTCGCCCCGATCATCATATTCATCCTCGATTAAGGAGTCCAAAAATGAGTGACAACGTCAATCACCCAAAGCATTACGAGAACGGCCCGTTCGAATGCATCGAACTGACCCGCCTGCTCAGTTTCGACTGGGGCAACGTGGTCAAATACTGCTACCGCTGGCAGTCGAAGAACGGCGTCGAAGACTTGAGGAAAGCGCTCTGGTACGCGAACGACGCGGTGACACGCGGCATACCGCTCTACGCTGACACCAATTTGTCTGGCCTGTGCAATGCATTGTTCTCCGCCCTCGTGTACGCCGATTGGGCGGGGCTTAGAGGCATTTGGTGGGCATTCGCGAACAACGGTACGAAACGGGAAATTCTAACGGCCCTCAAGCACAAGATCAACGAAATCGAAAAGGACGGTGAGTGATGGGCGGATTGGACAAGGTTGAGAAAATTCTGATTGGCGCACTGGTGGTATTCGTCGCCTCAATGCTCTTGCTGGCGGGATTAAACATCTACGCGTCCTGGTATGTGGGCACGCATCATGATTACGGCATGAAGACGGTCAAGACCGGCGACGTGACATGGGTCTGCCTCACCGACCACGGCACGACCATCGGCTGCGACACCGTGGAGGAATACCAGTGAACGGCATGGGCGTTGGGTACAAGCATCTTGACCAGCTGCGTGATCTCGCGCAGAACGAAGAGGATAAAAGTAGTCGAATTCGACCACTTTTGGACGGCATGGGCGCGTTGAACACAAGCATCTGGACCGGCTACATCATCTGGCCGAAGGGTGATATGAGACTGCATACATGCCGAGTGTACAAGACGCTCCAAGAGGCATCGGATGCGGCACAGGAGCGCGCCGACTCCCACCACAGGCCGTACGAGGTGCGCGTAACCTGCGACACTGTCACATTCCATGTGACGGCGTTCTACCCGCCGATGGATATTGCGGAAGCCTGTGTGGACGTACCGATGTACGTGACCACCGGCGAAACGATTGGAAACCATGAAAAAGGCAGTGTCCCAGCCCACGTGCAGAAGGATTTCGAAAAGAAGGTAGAGCACGCATTGCAAGTGTTCGCCGACACGCTGAAGGCATCATTCAAGGAAGGAGAGGGAAATGTTGAGAAGCATTGATTTCAAAACCATGCCTTACCTGTTTACCGACAAGGCTGGCACTTGTCTGACTGTGGAGTTCGACGGCAGGGAACTGGACGGCATCTACAAGCAGGTGAAAGCCATGTACGATCAGGAGCACCCGTCGCACCCGTCTGATGGCATGCCCATCGAACCAATGGAACCGGGCTGGTATATGACTCGGGATGGTGAAGACCTGTTGAGCTTCGACGGTGACGCATGGCATATCCACAATCTCGGTGGTGCGGAACCGTTCGCTGACGGTGATCTGGAAACGATGGACTGGAGCGTGGTCAAACGAACGTTCGATGCTGACTCTTTTCCTTTAATTCCAGTCAATCCAAGGAAACCGAATATGACAGGGGAGGCCACGAATGTTCAACAGAAAGCATAGGGAAGTCCGATACGTCAAATGCCCGTACTGCGGCAGAAACCCAGTCATCATGGAAAGCCCCAGCATCACGGACAAGAACAAGATGGTCATGCATTACGAGTGTCCAGAAAATCATCTGACCACCGGTGACACGCCATATCCAAGCCGAGCATTGGATCTTTGGCTTCTCGCAGTCGGCAAGGTGCTGAAAGTCGATGACGTGATAAGCGACTACTTCGCCAAAAAGCAAAAGAAGGGGATATGACAATGACCGAGCATGAGGAATACTGCGTGAGCATCCGCAAATTCTACAGAATGCCCGACCGCACGCTGGTTGGATGCGCGGTGGTGTTATGGGCGTGGAACAGTCACGACAAAACATGGCGGTATGCGGCGCTGCGTGCATACCGGTTCGCGGACTACAACGGCAGTCACAAGAAGGCGTTACGGCAGGCGAGACGGGACGCGAGAAAACTTGCCGGAATCTTCGACTGCACCAACCATGACACCAATGAGAGAGGAATGTGGCATTGAGCGACGTGCATGAATCATTGACGGACTGGCGGACACTGCCCATGAGCACGCTCGCCGGGCATAGGGCGATAGCCCAACTCGACGAGGGCACGATCATCGACGGGTATCTGGAATACATGCCGTCGAAGCTTCGCAAGGAACTACGAGGCGCGACAGAAGGAATCTGCGAATCATTGACGATCGAAGGCGTATACCAGCCGGTAATCATCAGCGTGAATGCCGGTGAGAAGCATCTAGCCAATGGCGTGAAAGCCGTGAACATACTCAAGGAGATGAGCGCATGAGTCTTACCGAAGTCTGCTGGAACATTTCAAGCGTTTTCATCGTCATCGTCTTGGGCGTGATGGCGGTATTGGCGATGCTGACACTGTTTGCGATAGTGGCGGCGATATTCACTTCCAATCCACAAGACAAGGAGGAACACCATGGTAACGAACGTGAGTGAAAAAGACAAAGCATTGCAAGAGGTCATCGACTGGTGCGAGCAGCGTGAGATCGAAGGTCTGCGGCTTGCAAACGCTCTTCTGATGCAGCGTGACATGGCCGCATATGGTGTCGTGAAGGGACAAATCAACGCATACGAAAAGACAGCCGACCAATGCCGTTCCTTGCTTGGCTATTCCGGCAACATGCCCACGGAAGTACCGAATCAAAGCGAGGACACGAAATGAGCAGTAAATACAACGTATGCCCATTGTTTTGGACTGAAGGGCGCTTGAAGAACATGGGAGTACTCGAAAAGCTGCTAGACGATGGTTGGAAGATTATACGGAGGGATACCATGCCACAATCAGAAATACCGACCATCGTCTACATCCTTGAAAAGCAAAGCGAAGATGCGAAATGAACAGAAATGTTGAAGACGACAGCATCACCGATTTTGTTGACAAGGTGAAATCCGCCCAGAACGAATATATCAGGCAAAGGCAAGAGCTGATGTCGTGCGAACCTGAACGGCTTGGAATCTACCTCGACGTTAAAGGCCATCTGCTGGCTCACGCTGCCCCATCCGAATGGATGTGGCTGACTGTAAAGAAGACGGACCATGCCGATCTGTGTAGGGTTGACACGTCTCATACGACGTGGAACATGCTGGTTAGCGAAGCTACCTCTTGCACGCAAATATTCCCATTAACTTTCATTAAGCCATTCGACGGTGTGAGATTAGGGCGAGGCTATGAGAAAGAGAAAAGCAAGGAAGCGAAATGAGCAGTGTGTTAGACCTTCTCCCGCATGACATGGGTCTACGCGTGAAACTCGATACGAACGAAACATACTACCTGAAAAGCGGATGGAAAAAACGCGGGGACGGGATCTATGGGCTTGCTGTGAGTTATACGGATGGTTCCGGCATCGTATCCGTTTCGCGGCCTGACAAGCCTGTTCCCATCGCAATCATGAAGAGCCACGTGAGGCTGGCAGCCTCATTCGATGAGCATGAAACCGAAACCACCAGGCAAAACGAGGATACGAACATGAAGGAGACAAACCGATGAACGATGATAAGCAGCATGCGGTGTGGCGTGAAAGCATCGAAAAATACGGCAAGGAGACGCAAAGCATCGTCTGCATGGAGGAATGCTCTGAACTCATCCAAGCCGTCAGCAAGCGTCTACGCGGCAAGCCTGACGCCACCGACAATCTCGCGGAGGAAATGGCCGATGTGATCATCTGCCTGTACTTGCTCAAGGAAATGTACGGCATCACCGACGAGCAGTTGGAAGAATGGATCGCGCGCAAGACGGCAAGGCAATACGAGCGAATGCAGGCCGATGACCCATTCCTGGAAGGCGAGGACGCGGAATGAGCAGGACTGAAACCACTGCCATGCTGTCCGAGCTGGTCGAGAAGCGGCTTAACAATCGCGTAGCCTACTGGGCTTCCGAAGTCAGCTTCGACAAGGGAACGCAGAACTGGAGGCGTATCGACTATGTGGGATTCAAGCCTTTCACGCCGAACTACGCTGTCGAACCCACCAGTGTGGAATTGGGAAGATTCGAGTGCTACGAGGTTAAAAGCTGCATGGCTGATTTCGAGTCGGGGCATGGCCTGACGTTCTACGGCGACTTGAATTATCTCGTCACCACGGTGGAACTCGCCGAGACGCTACGCACCACTTATCGGCTGCCAAGGAACATCGACCAAGTGCTTGTTCCATCCAAAAATGGCGACAAGCTCATCAAACTGCATGACATGACCGGAAACGGAAGTCCAAGCTACCGGCATCGACCGGCATCGGAAATGCTGTACGCGATGATCGAAGCTAAAGGAAAGAGGACGAATTGAGTATCGCAGATGATGAAGCTGAGAAGGCGTATCCGACCCGCTACTGGAATGGAACGCATGTCAAGGAACAGTTTTACTGCGACACGGACGATCTACAGGAAGCATACCTGCTTGGCCGCAACGCACCACCGGCTGACGCCGAGGCCGAAGCAGTGGCGAAAAAACTGTTGTGGTGGGACACGGCACCAGCCTGGGAAGACGTCATGCCCAGTGAGGACTGCTTCTGGAATCAGGCCGAGCCGGAGATGCGAGCCAATTACATCAGGGACGCTCGGGAAATGCTTGAAATCGCACGGAAGGCGGCAAACGAATGAGCAAGGCAATCCGGTATATCGAGTGCGCCCACTGCGGCGAGACTGTCGGCACATATTACGTGACCTGCCCCTACTGCGGATACAAGCTGGCCGTGCGCAACAAGCCGACAAGCATGGATCCGCTGTATGGCATGACCGACGACGAATTCTACAAGCGATTCGGGAGCCTGTGATGGAAGATGTTGGAATTCTTCCTTGGCCCCCACCAAGCTTGGCGGAACTCGAAGAAGCTTTGGATTCGATGGACCACGACGGAATCACAAGAGGAGATTAGGCGATGGCTAGACGCGGCTACGTGCAGCTCGTGAACGGCTTCTACGACAACGACAAGATACGTGACCTCGTGCGCATGGGCCGCGCCGATTCCGTTGGCGTGTATTGCATGGCCCTCTCGTTGTGCGGGGACAGGCTCACGGACGGTTTCGTACCACGTCGCGCCATGCTCTCCAACATCGGAGCGACACCGGAACAAGTGCAGGCGCTCGTTGACGAGGGAATGCTTGAAGAGGTGGAGGAAGGATGGCTGATCCACGACTACGCCGAGCATAACCGCACCAAAGAGCAGGTATTGCACGCCAGGAAGAAAAGCGCCGAGCGCGTGGCCAAGCATCGCAACGAATCGGATGTAACGGCGTTACATCGGAACTGTAACGCTGTTACATCGGGACAAACACCAGAACACCAGAACACCAGAACCCAAAAGAAAGAGAAAGAAGAATATTCTTCTTCTTTCTCCAAAGAAACCAGCGCAGACGAATACCTGGAAACCGGCAGGCCGGAAGCCGACCGACAGATCAGCCGCCAATACCCCAACCTCGACCTCACCGACGCATGGGGAGCGTTCATACACCACCACCACGGCGAAACCCGCACCATAAACGAGTGGACGCGCCTGTGGAAAGGCTGGTGCCAACGCAGAGCCAACATGAGCGGCATCCCGCAAAAAACGCCACACACGCACACATGGGCGTGCGAACACACGCTGAAACGCCTCGGCCTCGAATCACGCGACGACGTGCAAGACATTGTCGAAGCACAGCAAACAGCAAACCAGCTCAACAAGGAAGACCGAAATGGAAGAACCTGAGCTCACCGAACAGCAAAAAACAGCCCTCAGAAAAGCAATCGGCGACATCGTCGGAGACTACACGCCATGGGTGCTGATAGTGGAAACCACACCCCTTGGGGAAACAGCCACGGCATACTCCGAAAGCGTGACAGACACGCATTCCAGCGCGTTCACCATCATCGGCCTGTTGGACAACGAACTAGCCCAACGACTCAGCTAGGTTGCGTTCAAAGGTGCATGGTAGAATATCCAAGCCGGTTCAATCGCACGCCATAAGGCACTGGCCTAGGAAAACCATACCCAACGAAAGGCCAAAAGCGATTGCCGGAATGCAAAACCCGCTCATGCTGGCGTGAGCGAACCCCCGAACGCCAACTCTGCCCCAACTGCGAAACCCGCCTCACCAACAACCTCAAATGGCTGGCAACACACCTGCCATCATTGGAAAACGGGAAACTCAACCGCATCAACAAAAACAGGGACATGAACGGCAACGGCGGAAGCGGATACTCCGCAACCCCGCCACTACGCGAAACCATCTACGATCTCCTGTACGAGCGTGACGAACACGGACTGGACGGCGTGCAGCCCACACTCCAAGCGTTCGCCACATGCCTAGGAATCCAATGGATGCACGTCACACCACTGGCCGACCTCGCCAAACGAATCCTCGACACGACAACAGGACACACCAACTATCTGCTCTCTACGGCAACACCCGTCTACGCGGAACAAATACGCATCCTCGTCAAGGAATGCTCACGCATCCTCAACCAAGGACACGTGATCAACCTCGGCACATGCCCCAACACCGACTGCAACACGCCACTGACAGCCGACGAAACCGCAGCCACAGTCAAATGCCGCGGATGCAAAAACACGTGGAACACCAACTATCTCAGGAACCTCATGAACCAGAAAATACTCGAATCAGACTACATGGGCACCATGCGCCAGATCATCAACCTACTCGCACAATCCACCGGACAGATCGTCAACGCGAACACGTTCAAAAGCTGGGTGCATCGCGGCCAACTGAAACCAGCAGGCGGAAACCACGGCCACCCCACATACCGCATCGCAGACGTATACAGGCTCCTGCTCCACCTCCAACAGGCCGGGCAGACAACCGACAACATTTGGCAACTGCTCTCCACCGACCAGAAAGCGAACTAATGGCACGAATCATCATCGAAGACCGCGGCCGCACGATCACATACGAAAACGTGTCCAACATTCAAGACCGGCAAGACCGGAGCGCCACCACCACAAACATATTCCACAACACGCCAGAACGCACCCTGCATACGCTCACATTCCTCACGCCAACGGCAAACAGCATCATCTGAAAGAAAGGCAAAACATGAGCGAAATCATGCAAATCACCGGCAACACCGACAACATCGCATACCAGCATCCCCACGACGCCGGAGCCGACCTGAAATCATGCGAGGACACCATCATCCCCGCCAACGGACACGCGCTCGTGCATACGGGCGTATACGCGGCAATCCCTTACAATCACGTTGGCCTCGTATGTCCACGAAGCGGCCTCGCGCTGAAACAGGGCTTGACCGTGTTGAACGCTCCAGGAATCATCGACAGCAACTATCGCGGCGAACTATGCGTGATCCTGCACAACACCAGTGAAAGAGCCGTGGAAATCACGGCGGGACAGCGCATAGCGCAGCTTGTCGTCACGCCCGTCGAACACGTGAAAATGATTCCGGTAAGCCAACTACGGGAAGACACGGAACGAGGCGAAAACGGATTCGGCAGCACCGGCGAATAATCCGACAACAAGAACACTCGCCAAACAGATACTAGACAACCTCAGACAGGAACAATCATGAGAATCTACATCGTGGCCGCCGACGTGCAAGACAGGGACGAATACAGGGATTACACGACCCTTCCACCGGAAAAGCGTTCTTGGCTACCAACCGTTCGCCATGACACGGAAATCAAGTATGGCGAGCATGTAAGCATCATGGGTGTTTACGGTTCGCGCGCTCAAGCCGAACATCGCGTGAATGAACTCGCTAGAGAAGGCTTCACTGTTTTCCCGATCATCGAATGCACTGTGGACGCGAACTGCTGGGAATACATAGGAGGATACGCGGAATGAGCGGCGACGACACGACACAGGACAACACCACCAAGGAGGCACAATGAAAGCACTCGACTTCACCAAGAAGAAAAGCAAACTGGTAGACAAGCTGGTAGGACTCGGATTCCATTATCAAAGCACCGACGAGGAAGAGCGTCCGCTACAACCCGCACGACGGATAACCACATGGGCGAACGTCATGAATGATGTGACCCTGCAAATCATCGATACGTATGACGAACGCCATGGCGAATACGGCGAACTGATTACAACGCCGCGCAAATACGTCAGGATAACGGATGGTTGCACTAACATAAGCGTCACCATGTCGGTCGAAGAGTTCATGGAATTGGAAGAGATCACGAACAGCAAGGACATCACATTCCCACGCCCGCAAACATACTTCGAAAGAATTACTAACGAGAACTAGGAGGCCACGCGGAATGAGCGAGACAATCACAGCAGACCATCTGAACGCCACGCACTTAGGCAAGCGAATCGCCATCAACGGCTTGCATGGCACCGTCGTGTCGGGCAAGCTGAAAAAAATCAGCGCCGACTACGCCATGAAGCCAAACTTCACGTCTTACTCCTTCTGCGAAGAAGACATACCCGAACCATTGGGGTACAGGAGAGACGTTCACATCATCCTGCACTTGTCGAACCAAGTCAACGACGATATCAAAGCAACCGTACACGAGAACACGGAACTACAGGTAGAAGACGAACAGTTACCGGATTAGGGACAATTGGCTACGCACTGCGTCAAGCGCCGTCTGAGTGGTCTACAATGGCATATGAGTGGGGGCGGATTCAAAAACCGCCCCCACTATTTTTCAGTAAATAACACCGTTGGATTTCAATTCCTCCAAAAAATCATCCCACTGCTCTCTCGTCGGAATACTCAACCCAGATTCTGGATGCCAACGCGCATACCAGCAAATCAAATAATCTCCCTGCGCACGTTGGAAAAATCCATCGATCCAAGACGGATCGTCCGCTTCCCGACGCGCAAGTTCCAAAGCCTTCCTGCAAGCCGGCGCCATATGATCGTCAAACCACTTAACATTCGCATCCGTGCTCGAATAAATGGCGTGATAGATAGCTCCCGGGTTAACACGGAGCGTCACCAACATCTCAGCCTTCACACGTGTCTTAAATTCTTCACGCCTGTCCCAATCATACATTCCGTCGGCAATCAGCTGCTTGACATACGGGTCACAATGTTCAGCCAAAAACCACGCACGGTCTGTAATATCTCTAAGCGTTTGGAACAAACACTTCACATCGTCGGGAAGCGGTCCAACCCGTCGACGAGGGAAATCGTTCAATCTCATTTGTCAATCCTTGTATTATCGGTGTTTTAGCGAGTGTTCGCCAAACGTTGGAAACCGGCTTCGTCATCCTCAGGATAACGGAACCGCGCTTTGATACCCTGCGCTTCGAGGATCGCGGCGATCTCCCTGCTGCGGGCATTGGCGATGGCGTAATCGCCCTTGTCCCGGCCATACGTGTCGTAATGCGCCTGCGAACGGAAATAGAGCAGATCCACATGGCTGGGCGCATGCTCTTGCGTTTCCGTCATCTCGTCCACCGCATCCAAAGCGGCCTCGACCGCTTCGACATGCTGCGTGAGCATACTTTCCAACCATGCCTGCACGTCTGCCGGTGGTTCCGCCTCGCCGGGCTTCTCCCAACGTTTCACCGTCAACACGGCATTGCCGAAACGGTCGGCAAGCATCTTCTGGCTGATGCCACATCGCTCCCTGATCTCACGGAACTGGGCCTTGGATAATGTCATGAGTTCCCTTTCCTTCCTATAGTTCAGTCACAGCCGGAGCCTGTGTTCACCGTTCCTCGTGGCCGGAATCGAAACGGACGTTGTTGAGTTCGTCCTTCGTGTACTCGTAGGACTGTCCGGAGACTGCGAATTCACCTTCCGGCCAGGTGAAACGATACGAATCGTAGATGGCCTCGCCGTTCTTGCTGTCGCGGATGCTGTTGGCTGCGATCTCGTGGTATTCCTCGCCGTCGTTCTTCGCTTCGACCTTGACGAATCCGTCCTCGGCTGAGATTTCGGCGATTCCGGCGCTCGGACGCTCCGGCTTGGTGTCATCGTCTTCGATGTGGTCGAAGGTGACGGCCGAGTAGGAGACCTTCTCGTAAAGCGCGACCTGCTGGTCGAACGTCATGGCTTCGACCGTGGTGAAAATGGTGGTATCGATGATATCTCGTGCCTTGTCGCAATCGCCCTCGTCGAGGGCTTCGCGGTACTGTTCCGCGACCTCTTCTCCGCAGATGGCTTCGATGTCGTCGCTGTTGTCAACGTCCTCGTCGATAGCGCAACTCAGTTGGCCGCAGATGTGGACAGGGGCGAGTATTTCATCGGTGGTGATGGTGTCGCCGAAACGGTTGTTGAAGATTGCCTTGCGCATTTGAATCAGTCTCCTTGAGTCTGTGGGGATGCCTAGCGCCTCCCGTCTTGTGGTTACAAGTATATGATACCAATGGTATCATTTCAAGTCGGCGTGTCGCCTCCGACTTCGCGGCCGGGGATCAGTCTTCGTCGTTCCAAAGGCAATCGCCGTATTCGCGAACTTCGCCCATTGTGGGCGCTCCAATCGTGCCCATAGGCCGGCACGCCATGCGATTGATGTCGGCCAACAGTGCGGTTCCGTTAGTCTTCTCCCAATCCTCATATGCGCCGGACGCCCATTCGCCTGGCCGGATGGCGATTCCGTCACCCTCTTTTATCGAGATGGCCATTGGAACGCCATTGACGTCGATCTCGGTGGCGTAGGGGTTGATGGTGGTCTTCTCTGTGTCGTAGGTTGACGCGAAGAACAGTTCCATCGCCGTTTCCGGTGCGCGGTGTTGGAATGCGAACCATGCGTCGGCGTCGGCGAAGAGTCGTTCGATGGCCTCCTCGGACGGAAGCGAGACCGTCTCGTTGGTGCAGCGCGTGGTGAATGTGATCGTTGCCATTTTCGTGTTCCTTACTGTTTTGGTCCATGCGTTTGATAAAACAAAACGCCCCGACCTAAGCCGAGGCGTTTTGCGACATCAAAACATGCCTGATATGCATTTTTCGATTCACGCATATTACACATAATTTCAATCCACGCGCTTCGGATTGAGCCGAAGCTGTTTCAACCGGACACTCGCCATTCCGGTGCGACAAAAGTTATTATATCACACGTCGTGTCCGCAGGTGTGGGTCCCGTTGTCTAAATGAAAGTGCAACACCCGTTAGATTGGAAATTGCCTAGAAAAC
>OLRP01001085.1_pt1 | contig 22818 bp, 20 predicted proteins | sample 1672401 | NCBI WGS metagenome assembly OLRP01 (sample SAMEA3136682, study PRJEB25190) | human gut metagenome | reverse complement strand
TGCTCTGCTCTGCTCTGCTCTGCTCTGCTCTGCTCTGCTCTGCTCTGCTCTGCTCTGCTCTGCTCTCAAAAGCATATCCTCTTTCCTCTAATTGTCAAGTAGCATTAATATTTTCGCCACACCATTTTATCAATTACACCAGTATAACTCTGGATGATTTTGACAACCTTATCGGACACATTCTCATCCACATAATCCGGCACTGGAATACCAAGGTCTCTATTCTTATTCATCTCAATGGCTACGTCCACTGCCTGCAGCAAATGATCACCATCGATACCGGCAAGGATGAAATCGCCCTTGTCCAATGCTTCTGGGCGTTCCGTGGATGTACGGATGCATACAGCCGGGAATGGATGTCCAACACTGGTAAAGAAACTGCTTTCCTCTGGCAGCGTACCACTATCGGAAACAACGCAGAATGCATTCATCTGCAAGCAGTTATAGTCATGGAATCCCAAAGGCTCATGCTGAATCACACGCTTATCCAGTTGGAATCCACTCTGTTCCAAACGCTTACGGCTACGCGGATGGCATGAATACAGAATCGGCATATCATATTTTTCCGCCATTTTATTGATTGCATTAAACAACGAATTAAAGTTTTTCTCAGTATCAATATTTTCCTCGCGGTGTGCAGAAAGTAGGATATATTTACCTTTCTCCAACCCCAGACGAGCATGGATATCAGATGCTTCAATTTTTTTCAAATTTTGATGCAAAACCTCTGCCATCGGCGAACCAGTTACATAAGTACGCTCTTTCGGCAACCCAGTATCTGCCAAATAGCGACGCGCATGCTCGGAGTACGCCATATTTACATCAGAAATGATATCCACAATACGGCGATTGGTTTCTTCTGGGAGGCACTCATCCTTGCAACGATTACCTGCTTCCATATGAAAAATTGGGATATGCAAGCGCTTTGCGCCGATAACGCTTAAGCAACTATTCGTGTCACCCAGCACCAGCACTGCATCCGGTTGGATTGCTACCATCAGTTTGTAGCTCTCTGCGATGATGTTTCCCATAGTTTCACCAAGATCTACACCAACAGCATTCATATAAACTTCAGGATCTGCAAGCTGCAAATCGTGAAAAAACACACCGTTCAGATTGTAGTCATAGTTTTGACCGGTATGCGCTAAAATCACATCGAAGTACTTCCGAGTCTTGTTGATGACCGCCGCCAGTCGGATAATTTCCGGACGGGTTCCAACAATAATCAGCAATTTCAACTTTCCATTATTCTTAAATGATACATTGCTATAATCAGCCATTATTTCTTCTCCTCTCATACCGGTTCAAAAAAAGTATCTGGATGTTTTGGGTTAAAGATCTCATTACAAGTCATAACTGTCACCAGGTTTTCCGTTTCAGATAAGTTAATGATATTGTGCGTCCAACCGGGAATCATATGAACTGCTTCAATGTTATCGCCAGACACCTCAAACTCCACCATTTCTCCGGTATTAATATTACGTTCCTGAATCAAACCGTGACCAGCCACCACGATGAATAACTCCCACTTGGAATTGTGCCAGTGTTGCCCCTTTATGATACCTGGGCGGCTAATGTTGATAGATACCTGTCCGCAGTCAGCCGTGTGAACCAGCTCTGTAAAAGAGCCCCGGTTGTCTATGTTCATTTTTAAAGCATACTTGAACTTATCAGTCGGTAAATAGGTTAGATACAGCGAATACAACTTCTTTGTAAAGGAACCCTCTGGCATTTTCGGCATCATCAGAGTTGTTGGCTGAGCCTTAAACTCCTGCAACAAGTCCACAATCTCGCCTAATGTAACCTTATGTGTCACAGGCACACAGCAGTATCTGCCATCATCCTTCAGAACTGTTTCCACACCATTGAACTCACAGTGTTGTTCTTTGTTTTCCAACAGATCAAACATACCTTCCACAAGATCATCAATATAAAGCAGTTCCAGTTCAGTACTGCAGTCGTTGACCGTGAATGGCTCATCATTGGCAACTGCCCAGCAAAAAGTACTGACTGCACTGTTATATTTTGGACGACTATGCCCCATCAAGTTTGGAAAACGGTAAACAGCTACTTTTGCCCCTGTTTCCTTGGCATAGTCAAAGAATAACTCCTCACCTGCCTTTTTGCTACGCCCATACTCACTGTTTCCAAAGCGTCCAGACAAGGTTGCCTGAATGGAGCTTGATAACATAATAGTCGCCTTATTATTGTGTTTTTTCAAGCTATTCAGCAATTTCGATGCAAATCCAAAGTTACCCTTCATGAAGTCTTCCGGATTTTCCGGACGGTTCACTCCTGCCAAATTAAACACAAAATCAGCCTTCTGGCAGTATTCGTCCAGTTCTTCTGCAGTAGAGTTCAAGTCATACTCATAAATTTCATCAATATAGAGATCCGGACGCGTTTTGTTTTTTCCGTCCCGGATATTCTTCAGGTTATTCACAAGGGCAGTTCCTACCATGCCCTTAGCTCCTGTTACCAGAATATTCATTTCTTCACCTCCGGATGAACTGCTGTACAGTCCGGAACATCAGCTCCATCCGACACAACAGCATTATTACAAATCGTCACGTTACTACCAATTCGAACACACTTTCCTACGTTCGCATTGGTACGCACGACACTATTTGTATAAATTAAATCGTAATCTCCTATTAAGCAATCGTGGTGGACTTCCACACCTGGATTGAGCAGCACACCATTTCCGACACACGATCCGTTCTGAATAACTGCATTATTCAAAATAACACAGCCCCAGCCCAGTTTCGCATATGGACTGATATATGCACTTGAACTGATCAGATTCGGAAAAATATATCCAATACGCTTTGCCATATTATAGATGCGCTCACGTACGGAGTTATTTCCAATAACAATCACAAGATTCTTGTACTCAGCAAAAAGATTATGTAAATCTGCGGTTTGTCCAATTACAGGAATATCGCAGATTATTGTACCAACTTCAACACCATCATCTACAAAAGCACAGTCAAAGCTCTGTCTGGCCAACTCTGATACTACTCGTCCAAAACCACCAGCACCGACCAGCAGGAGCCTTTCCTTAGACATTAGGAATGCCTTTCAGCTCATTCTGCACATACTCGGTAGTCATAATCTTCTTGACCGTGCCTTCTACATCCAATCGGTTTGTATTGTGACTGGTATAAGATTCATCGGCCATGGTATGTACTTCACCCTTGACAACAAACTTATCATAGTTCAAATCGCGGTTATCAGCAGCCACACGGAAATAATGTCCCATATCCTCGCTGCGCAGACGCTCTTCACGGGTCATCAATGTCTCGAACAACTTCTCACCGTGGCGAGTACCGATAATATTTGTACCTGTATCACCAAACAACTGCTGAACAGCCTTTGCCAGATCACCAATGGTCGAAGCATCAGACTTCTGAATAAACAAATCACCCGGATTGCCATGCTGGAAAGCAAACATAACCAAATCAACTGCCTCATCCAAATTCATCAGAAAGCGAGTCATGTTGGGATCAGTGATGGTAATAGGATTTCCTGCCTTGATCTGATCGATGAACAGCGGAATAACACTGCCACGGCTGCACATAACATTGCCATAACGGGTGCAGCAGATAGTCGTACCACCACGTTCGGCAGCGACACGAGCATTGGCATAAATAACATGCTCCATCATAGCCTTAGAAATGCCCATTGCATTAATAGGATAAGCTGCCTTATCCGTTGACAGGCAGACAACTCGCTTAACACCTGCATCAATGGCAGCGTGTAGAACGTTATCTGTACCGATGATATTAGTCTGAACAGCTTGCATCGGGAAAAACTCACAGGAAGGAACCTGTTTCAAAGCCGCCGCATGGAAAATGTAGTCAACACCCGGCATCGCATCCTTGATAGACTGCGGGTTGCGAACATCACCAATGTAAAACTTAACTTTTTTTGCAGCTTCCGGATGCCTAGCCTGAAGCTCATGACGCATATCATCCTGCTTTTTCTCGTCACGAGAGAAGATACGAATTTCTTTGAGATCCGAATCAAGGAAGTGTTTCAGAACAGTAGATCCAAAAGAGCCAGTACCACCAGTGATCATAAGTGTTGCGTTATCAAAAATTTTGTTTTTCATATTCTTTACTCCTCGTATTCATTTTTTAATGTTTCTCATTTAGCATATAAATGTTTAATGCGTTTCTTTCCTTTGATCAATATAATCGTCAATAACACACCCAAGCCGGTGAAACAGATGCTATATTTTATTCTATACCGATCATTTGGAAAGCTAAAATTCAACTGACTTAGTAGGTCGTTAACATAAATATTTGTTAGATATAGTTCCAATGTACACCCCCCCATTATTCTCAGAAAGGACAAACTTTTTTCTTTGACGCTCTGTGGCATTCGCTGAAATCCGAGTGGAAAAATAAAAACTCCTGACATACCCAAAAATACACTTGCTATCAAAGATATTGACGAACTATATCTTATTATCGGATTCAATTTTGATAAAGGCCAAATCATAGCCATAATCATTATCAATAAATATGAGTATTCATTTAGATTAAGTGATTTTTCTGCAACCAAGCTTCCAACAATAAAACAAAAAGCTCCCATAAGCGGACCTCCGAAATGTCCTATATAGGAATAATTCACATTATACTTCCAAGGTTCCTTTATATAACCCAATACAAGAGTTATACACAGAATAATTAATAGCAGTGCTATTATATTTAGCTTACCTTTTGGGGATTTTTGGATGTTGTATAGCAATGGATAAATCACATATAATATTAATACAACTGCAATATACCATGCACCCTCATTCTTCACCCAAAAGGAAATGAAGAACATCGCTTCGATAAATTTACAAACACTAAATTCCAGGACAAAATATTTAATTGCATATGCAATTAAACTAATCTCCAAGTACGGCAATAATACCTTTTTAATACGGTTTGCATAAAATTTGCGTGTATTGTTGGACTTATTTAATGAATAATAACACCCAAATCCAGAAAGAAAGAAAAACATATACATTAACGTACAAATCAATGTGGCTATTTTAGGTATTAGTAAAACAGCACCCGTATCCGCTATAATTGCAGTACCCGCATGCCCTATAAGTACACTAATTGTCGCCACTCCCATTAACTCTGTTTTATATGTACTTATCAATTTATAGCTCGGTTTCTTTTTACTCTTGACCATGAAACTCTTTTCCTTTCAAAAAAAGCTTCGTAACTTCAAAATACTGGTCTTCCGAAAACACATGTTTTGCTTTATTTAATGCATTTAACTTCATTTGAAGAATCTCTGAAGAATCCATATTTACAATCAGCTCCAACTTACCCAATATTTCATATACACTATTATCCTTTATAAGAAATCCATCGACACCATCACTCACAAAGGCATCCGTTCCCCCAACAGCTGTACATATACTTGGAACCGCCAGACTCATCGCTTCAACAAATTTTGTAGAAACACCTGCTTTTGCGTATCTTTTGTTTTCACGCATCAAAACTGAAAAATCCGCCTTTTTTACAATTGATAACGTGTTTTCATGGGATAAACGGCCATGGCAGTTGATTCCATACTGTACTGGATTGTCACATTTTATCATGTTTTTAATTGTATCAGCACTTGGGCCTATTACATCAAAAATCACTTTAACATCATTATTGTTTATTTTTCTTATTGCCCTTAACAATGGTTCCAGATAGTCTTTAAAATCGGTTGTCCCGGCAAACACAAGCCTAACCTGTTGTAAATTCACGGTATTCTTATCACGAAGCACCTGATTATTTTCCGCAAAATTATAAACTATCGGTGGCAACTTTATTACATTGCATCCCTGTCTTCTATAGTGTTCACACAAAAATTCACTAATTGCTATAATATTTCCACATCGTTTGTCAATATAGCGTTTTTGAATATCTTTTTGCCATACAATTCCTCTTGTTGCGATTTCTTTTCTATTCTCCACCTCCATCCATTCGGTTACTTCTATAATCAACCTGATGTTATGCCTTTCACAATATCTTCTGATACGTTCTTCCACAACAATTGAATTCAGCTCATAAAGAATTATGATATCTGGTAAAATATCTTTCACGGCTTTAATAATCGCATTATACGTATGAAAGCCAAGAAATTGATCTGCCACCCAACATGCTCCTCTAATTTTACCTTTTCCAGGAAACGGTTTCATATAAATATATTTAATAAAATTGGTATTATTTGCTTTATCATTCTTATCCTTTGGGCATTCACTAAGACCATAAACATTATAACCAATATTAGTGAAAAATCTGGCTCGGTTTTGAACATGCGTACATGATGCACTTCCTTCAATTGCTATCTGTCCAACATATAATATTTTCTTCATATCATTTTTCCTCATCAACCCTCACTACTTTTCTTTATATGGATATTAATTTCATTACGTACTGATAGAGGAACCACAATGGCAGAAACCATAAATGATAAAACTGTTCCCATTAATACTCCCACGACACCCATATTCATTTTCAACGCAAAGAATAACGAAAGTGGAATATTTATGATTCCCTGAATAATTCCAACTGGAACAATAACTTTCATTAGAGACAGACCATTAGCAACCTGAGAATAAATTGCGTTCCACATATATATAATAGAATATATAGCCATTAATGGAATCAACCCAGGTGCATAGTAAAGCTCTTTTTGAAGCCACACTTTAGCAAGTGGTTTAAATACAATCATAAGTACTAATACGCCAACAATTCCCACTCCCCACAAATATTGCATCTCACGAATTCCTTTTTTTATCAAATTATAATCATCATGAGACTTTGCAACTGATGTTCTAGACCAATACGGTGTAACTAACATTGCAAAAACAGCAGTGCCCGCTGTATACAGTTTATTTACCATACTATAGGATGTCACGTCAGCCGGCCCAATAAAATGAGAAATAATCAAGTTATCAGTCGTAAATAAAACAAGTGCCGAAATTTGAGATATAAAAAATAAAACGCCCAAATTTGTTGTCGATTTTGTCTCTTCTCTTGAAACAAATTTAATACTCGGCACAAAGACTTCACTCTTACGTCTTAAAATCAATGTAAACAATATTTCAACAATGAAATCAGACAAACCATAGAATATTGCAACCTTAAGCAGACTAGCTTTGCTTGTTACTGACAAATATAGCACTCCAAACAGCATAAGTGATTGCTGCAGAACTCCCATAAGGCCTACAGTACTATTTTTTTGCAAGGCATAATAAATACTCTTGCAAAGTGATAACAGAAAATTGATGCACATAAAAATAACACTAATGCACATCAGACATGTTAAATTATCTCCCACTTTGTCTTTTGATACACCAAAAATACCATTCCAGTTAACAAAGATTGCTCCAATGCTAAATACACACATTGCACAGAGAACGATTATCCCAAATGTAAAATACGCACTGGAAACATATTTTCTACATTTTATTTCATTGCCTTCCTTATCCAGATTTTCAGCCAATTTATTTCTCAATCCATGACCGATTCCAATATCAAAATATGTTATCCATGATAAAACATTTAATATTGTTGTCCATACACCATATTTTACTTCACCTAGATAAGCCAGAACTACCGGAACATACAAATAGCTAATAACCATCGACAATGCTTTATAGACTGTACTTAATGCCATGTTTTTTCGTACATTCTTTTCACTTATATCTAGCATTCTTTATTTTCCTCTATTTTTTCAATTATTGTATTATCTCCGCATATTTTATGATATATCTCAATTAATGTTTCTGCATTTTTCTTGCGATTATGTGTCAAGGCAGCGTGACCTTTTGCGCGTAAAGCTCTTCTTTTTGTTTCTTCTATTTCCAAAAAAGTCTTTCTAATATAAAAGGCCATTTTATAGGAATCGTCAAACGGATACAAAAAGCCTTCCTCGTTGTGCGTCAGCATGTCCGAAATTCCTCCAACATCTGATGCTACACAAGGCACACCTAATATCATTGCTTCTCCCAACGAATTAGGCGAATTTTCAATAGAAGATGGACATACAAAAACATTGCTTTCTAAAAGAAGCTGCTTCATCTCATCTGCTGATAAAAAACCCTCAAATTCAAATCGTTCTTGTATATTATATTTCTTTAACAATTGCCTAATATAAATCCCATAACTGTTTCCTTTAATCCAATTCCCCTCAAATATATTTGCACCACCTACTTTAACTTTGATATCTGGAAACTCGTTGCACAGCAATGCTACTGCTTCAATCACCTTATGTAATCCCTTTATGGGATACCCTGCCTGACTGATTGCTATCTGATACTTATTGCATTTTTCATATTTCCACTGAGAGCCATCATAAAATATAGATCTCAAGTTCTCATTGCAAAAATAATATCTTGACTCCGGTGCAATAAAATGTGCACATGCTTTATCCCATGTTGTGCGCCCTATTATATTAGAAGAAGCTACCAAGGCATCTTGTTCATATTTACCTCTATGTAAGTAATTCTTCTTATTATCGATTAAGGAGCACTTCCCTTTTATTTCGCTTAATGTCTTCCGTCGCATAATGTAATCTGGTAGCCCCGCAGAATAATGATCGTAGTATACGGACACCAGTCCTTGAATTGAAGTAACTATCCTATCTTTGTATCCTTCCTCCGATGCAATCTTTATAAAATAGCTAGTATACAAAAATTCAGTACCGAAAAAATGTATAACATCAGGTTTTTCATCTGTCAGTATTTTTCTATATATTTTGCCACACTCACATTGTTCTTGCATTGCCACAGTCGCCTGATAATAGCTTATGGGTATTGCATAGTATATAAAATTATCCTTTTGGCCATACCCCAACTTTTGATTCTTATACTCAGGATAGCAATAGCATAATTCAATGTCTTTATTTGCCAACAAAGACTCCGAAAGTCCTTCTAGCCATCCACCAACACATGTACCTTGCGTCATATTCTGCATTAGTTCTATTCGCTTAGTAGGGACATTACATATCCATAGCAATTTCATAATTTCTCATACTCCTCTCTATCATTATTTATTGCAAAATATGCTGTATCAAAGCTATACAATCCAATTGGTATCATAATCAATGTCGGATAGAAGAGATCCGACTGAGCCAGAACTGTATTGATATACATAATAATATATACAACTGCCACATATCTTTTTTTGCAAAATTTCAATGCCGGATAAAAGATCCACCAAATAACTGCTATAAGCGGTAAAATCCCCCATGCAGCTCCAAACTGCATAATAGCAGCTCCTGCCATTCCTGTACTCTGTACATTCATAAGCGTGCCAAACCTCGAATATCCCATACCAAATGGATGCCTTACCATGCTTTGAATTGCAAGGAAAATAACATCTGCGCGCGCCATTCCTGATTCATCCAAAGAAAGTTTCTTCTCTCCTGAAAACAATTTTGATATAAGAGAAATCTGAATAAAGCTCTCTTTACCGCGCACCATATAATCTATCATTAAAAAAAGCAGCATTACAAACAGAGCAATGCAAATTTTCTGTTTCCAATTTCGTTCTGTGTTCTCTTTTTTTTCAAAAAACATGTAGAACAATACTATAAAGCAAAGTGATATATATCCAGTTGTAGATTGAGTCGAAAGTAACGCACAACTTAAAATCATTAATGCGCGTCCAACTTTTTTATCACTAAATGAAACTAATTTATCCCTTAAAAACAGTAGCACAAAAATGGCAGTATTCAGTACCATCTGATAGATTCCCGGTTCTGTAAAAATCGAAACATTTCTCATATCAACGGTTCTATGTGAATACAGGAACATTCCGTGCAGTTTATATGAAAACTCTTGATATGTGCTCGAGTCAGAATATATTCTATAGGACATCAAGCTATCAACTTCTGGCGTGATTTGATCCCATATATTGATTTGCAAAACACTTAAAAACCACAATATCAAACTAATTGAGGCAAAAAAAACAACCGTTTTCACATATCTTTCCCAAAAATACTGTTTATTAGTTGAAACAGCCAACCATACAACAAGTATCTCAACAAAAAACTGCGCAATAATCCGAATTCCGATTCCACCAACGCCTAATCTCAGTAGCAAAGCATATGCCACTAAAAACGAAATAAATAAAAAACAATATGTTTTTATTTTCCCTTTTGCCTTAATCAAAAATACACCCAACAAAATAAGCATTATGATTGTTCTATATGGTGTCATGTAGATTTCACTAAAATTTGACTGATTACATAATAGCATAAAATATATAATTATATATCCTATAAGCTTTGACTTGCTTATCACAAATCTATTTTGTAAACATGAAGACATTTATTTTTCTCCTCATCAATTTCATTGTTCAAACAGTTCATAGTACTTAATAATTTCATTTTGATTTCCATAATCATGATTCATAAGATATTGTTGAATACTCTTTAAAGTGGATTTATCTTTTATTAAATGCTCGATCTCTAATGCGATTGCTTCTGCATTCATCTCAACTATAACACCTTCCTTGCCATTTATGACTTGATCCTTAACTGTTGCATATGCAGTAGCGAGAATCGGCTTACCTAAAATCTTCGCCTCATCCAAAACAACCGATTTTCCTTCCCAACGAGACGTCTGAACAATAAGATCAGCATTGTTCATATATGGATATGGATTAGATTTGGAGCCTAAAAAAGTAAGATACTGCTCAACACCATTATTCCTCACTTGTTTTTCTAAACATTCCCTTAGTTCACCATCACCAACAATCCACCAATGCACTGGTACTTTACGTTCCTTTAATATTTTCAAGGCATCTATTGCCATATCAAATCCTTTTGCTTCTGTTAGACGTCCAACTGATACTATATTAAAAATGTCTTTTAAAAATTTTTCGTCAATGGCTGCCTTTGCCGTATTCTTCAAGACAACACTTGAGGTCAAATTGGGCAAAAAGACAAATTTATTTCTCATATCTGGATAATTGTCTTGCAATACTTGCACGCATTTGTCTGAAATGCTAACTACCTTATCAGCTTCACGAAAATATTCCTTATAAACAGATGCATCTTCATTTTTCTTAATATTGTCAAAATTACTATGCACCCAAAGAATTTTCCGCTTTGCATTCACTTTATCAATAACATAATATGACGCATCACCTTCCAAATACCCTATAGCAACATCATACTCACTATCGAGCTTCGGTAATAGGGTCTTATAAAATTTAGTCCATCTTTTCTGTCTTGCACAATTGCCATATAAAATTTTACAAACACCTGTGCTAAATATCCGAAGTATCTCTGATCGAATACCTGCTTTGCAAGAAAAAACGTTTTTATCACATTTATAAGCATAAAAAAGCGATGGATCTGTCTTTAAAATATGGATACCTGATGGAATTTGTTGTAAAAAATCTCCTCCAGGTTTAAACATTAATAAATTTATATCATATTCATTTAAATCAATTAAATTTAAAAGATTAGTTAAGCTTTTTTCTGCTCCACCAATTCTCATTGAGGGTATTACAAACAATATTCTTTTCATATCATATTCCTTTCAAGGGATAGATCAACCGCATATGATTTCTTTTGTTTGCTCTAATTCCCTGTCTCATTCCATCTATTTTCTACGTACTTTCCTGGTCTGTCGTAATTCAACACTTTTGCGTAATTTCCAGCAACTGTTGCATTATCTGGAATATCATGAGTAACAACACTCCCTGAACCAATCGTAACATTGTTACCAATTCTAACATTTTCAATCAGGCAACAATTAGGACCTATATACACATTGTCTCCTATTTCTGCTGCATTTCCATCAATTGCACCTATTGTTACAAACTGTGATAGATTGCAATTATTTCCTATTACAGCAGTTGGATTTATAATCACTGGTCCACCATGACCTATATATAGTCCATATCCAATTTTCGTTTTTCTAAGTATCTGGATCTGCTGGTGATTTCTCAATTTCCATAGGATTATTCCAAACAGTTTTAACACCCCCCCCAGCATTTACCAACCGAAATGCCACGGAGAAGCGAAAACCAGCTTCTTTAACATATGTTTTAATAAATGCCTTAGATGATGTTGTTCCGGCATAGCGAAACAAATCGCTTTTTATTAATTCAATTGCTCCCATACTTCTTCTCCAACCCACTTTGCAATATTTATTCTATACTGTTTTCAATCAGCGCCTTATAAAATGTGCCTTCTGCTTCAATGTCCGGTGATAATTTATATGTCAGCTTATGAATACCTGTAAGCTTTTTAATCCAATTCCATTTCTCTTCTGAATAATCATCAGCTAAAACCTTAACAAGATACTCGCTATAATCACTGTTCATATAGGGAATTTCTTGCTCAACTTCCGGATTACTCTTCACCACCAATGTTATAATCAAATTCGGCAGCAGATACTCAATTACATGTTCGTTTTTGAGCCAATATGCGAAAGCAACATTTCTTATTTCTCGAATTGTTTTGTTTCCCTTTTTTGCATGAAGAAACCATGCAGGATATAGCACAGGGTTATCTATCAGCAGCAGTGAATTTCGTACTGCAAAAAAATCGCTATTTAAAATCATATCTGGAATAGGATCTGTAAGATATACCGTTGAATCAATCCATGTTCCACCATAATGTTCCAGTAATGCAAACCTCATCAGATCCGCATACCCCGCCATCGGAATCTGTCCAGCATCCTTTTTCTTTTCAATGTAATCTGGCAATCGAATGTAATCTGCAAGATTTTGATCATTTAGCAAAATGATTTTTTGATTGGAATATTCACATACAGATTCATAGCACTTCTGAACAATGATCGGTGCCTGTTCAATTCCCTTGTTCCAATAAATCCAGATCGGATTCTCTACATCATTTTCGGGAAAGCTAAGCCCCTGAACATCTGTGTCCTTATACTTTAAATATGGTTTTATCTTGGTAGAAGCTCGTTCCTGCCACAATACCTTCCGCACCTCATAATCCTTGACAAGATGCAATTTGATAAACATAAATGCCCCTCGTTTGACGGCATTCACAATTCCATATCTTTGAATAAAGCCTTTCATGCCAATATTTTGATAGTAGTCATTCAGCATAATAATTTAATTGTCTCCCCTTATCTTGCAGAAACTACTATTCAAAAGGCTCATAGATTCCGCACCAGATAATGGTAAACTGTTTCCTCCTTATCAATCGATGGTTCTAATTTATAGGTTAGTTTATGTATCCCAGTAAGTCGCTTAATCCAATTAAATTTTTCCTCTGTAAACTTATCTCCTAATACTCTAACCAGATATTCGCTGTAGTCACTATTCAAATAAGGCATCTTTTTCTCAACCTCTGGTGATGACCTCATTATTTGTGTAATTACAATATTTGAAAACAAATATTCTGGTACATGATTATTTCGTTTCCAGTAAGCAAATAGAACATTACGAATCTCACAAATCGTTCTATTATGTTGCTTGGTGTGGATGAACCAGACCGGATACAATACGGGATTATCAATTTCGCCGAGTGAATTATGAAACACGAAAAAATCACTATTTAATATTTCCTGTGGGATTTCATCTGTTAGCAGTATTGTTGCATCCATCCATGTCCCGCCATAATGCTCCAATAATGCTACACGCATCAAATCTGTATAAATCGCTAATGGAAGGACTCCGCTTTTTAATTTTTCATTCAGATAATCCGGCATATTTATATAGTTCTGCACATTGTTTTCTGTAAGCAAAACAACTTGTCTGCCAGCATATTTTTTTATAGATTGATAGCAAGTCTTCACTATCTCAGGTGCCTGCTCCAACCCTGTATTCCAAAACAACCAAATAGGCTCATCCACTTGGGTTTCTGGAAATGTCAGCTTTTCAGGAACGGTATCTCTGAACTTCAAATATTTTTTGCAGACCTCTGTGCCCCCCCCCCCGATTGCCAAAGCAGTTTTCTCAGCTCATAATCCTTGACAATATGAAGTGGGTTACGAAGAAATTTGTTCCACATTCTTTTCTCCTCGATAAATTTTCATCAGTTTTATATAGTAGCTCTCTGTCGTTTCATATTTCACCTGACTGCAATTCTTTGTATATTTTTCCAGTACATCTTGTGTTTGAAGAACCTTCTTTATCGCCTTCATCAGTTCTTCCACATTACCTGCTTCAAACAACTCACCGGTTTTACCCGGCTCAATTAATTCGGGGATACCTCCCATTTTAGATCCAACAACAGGCGTACCCAAAAGTACAGACTCCATAACAGAGTACGGGCAGTTTTCATACCATTCAGACGGGCAGACACTGATTGCTGCCTCAGCAATAATGCGATAGAGTTCTTCTCCAGTCTTAAATCCCAGATACTTCACATTGGGAATATCCTTCATTTTATCAACCGATGGGCCATAGCCAATAAACACAAATTCTGTATTTGGCATCTTCTTGGCTACTTCAAGCAAAGTATCTGTTCCTTTGTCTCGCGACAGATGCCCAAACTCTAATACATAACCCTTTTTTTGAATGTTATCCAAGTGCGGCATCTCTTTTTTGAAATTATGCAACCCGATGGTTTTATCACGGAATCTTTTCTGCGTGTCCAACTTTGATTTAAGAAAATAACTACAGCAAATATAGGCATCCACATATGAGTATGCTTTACTATATTTCCACATATATCCATCCAGTGTTCCAAGAAGACTTTTTGCTCTGGAATTTTTCAAGCATTTAGTTTGAAGGCAATGAATATAATGACCATCCAAACACCGTTCACAAGGCTTCATATCCACATCGAACATTCCATGGCTGGGGCAAACAAGCTGATAGTCATGTGTCGTGTAAACAATCTTACATTCTTTCTTTGTTTCTTTACGCCATTTGTTAGTTTCCAGAATAATAGAAGGGGTCAAATGATACTGTATATTGTTGAGATGCACTACATCTGGCTGAAAATCATCTAAAACTGCACGAATTTTTTTGCGTGCTTCTCTTGAATAGATAATGCGAAAAGGTGCATTTAAATTTGCCTTTATTCCTTGAGAAAAATCCATATTCGTTACATATGAACCGATTCGATTTCCCACTGTATTTTTTTCATTTTCAAGACCAAAGTACTGGACTTCGTGCCCATGTTCTTCTAACATTTTTCCCACATCGAATGTGTATGTTTCCGCTCCACCCTTGGGAAATATAAATTTATTCACAAGTAAAATTCGCATATCCTAACTTCCTTTTTCGTACTGTATTTATGTTCTATTTCACTACCTCTGTTCAGATGGAGCACTTCCAATGTGTTATTCATAAACCAGAGTGCTCCATACAAACGCAGGTAGTGATACTGAAAGTTCTTATGATAAAATCATCTGCTGTTACTGAACCTAGGTAGCGAGATAAAAACCGCTCTCGCAGCTCTACTCATCTCTCGAAAAGTTCCGTAAATACGCCATTTTTAGGCGTTTTCACTATGTACATCTCACTACCTGCGTTCGGTTAGAGGAGATTATTTATTATCAATACTCTCATTTATTATTTCTCCTATACAGTTTCATCGTTTCATTTATAACAGCATCCCAGTTGTATTTTTTGCAGATAAAGTCAGCTGCCTGCGCTTTCATCTCCTTAACTTTTTCTGGATAATCACAGGCATCTTGTAATTTTTCTCTAAGTTCATCCACATCCGATTTTTTGAAAATCAATGCCTTATCTTCCACAACTTCAGCGCACTCTGGAATATCAGAAACCAAACAGCAATTGCCATAACTCATAGCTTCTAGCAGGCTCAACGGCATTCCCTCCAGATCAGAAGGTAATGTGTAGATATACGCATTGCTATATAATTCATCAAGCATCTGCCCCTGAACAAATCCGGTAAAAATGATTCTATTATCATCCTTTGCCAGCTCTTTCAGTTCCATCATAAAAGAATCCGTATCGCTAGAGCCACCAGCAATAACCAATTTTTTATCTGTTTTGACATCCTTGAACGCTTCAACCAAATACCGGATACCTTTTTCCGGTACCAGTCGACCAAGAAATAATATGTAGGAATCTTTCGTCAGTCCAAATTTTTCTGTTATTAAACCAGCTTCTCGGGTTTCTGGTCTGTTCACACCATTCGGAATGAAATGTGTCTCCCTGCCATAGGTATCTCTGAAATAATCCTGAACACCTTTACTCAGAACGATGATTTCATCTGCATACTTTACAGCATTCTTTTCACCCTGCCGGATGAATTTAGAGCCAAATCCTGATTTCCATTTTTCCCGTTGCCAGTCTATACCATGAATGGTAACCACAACTCTCTTTCCAAACATCTTAGGTAGCCATGAGAAAAAAGCCGGACCTTCTGCATGGATATGAACCACATCATATTTTCCAAAAGCACTGTACAAAGCCGCAAAGAAAGAGGAACTCACCGCTGCAAGACCTTTTCTTTCAATGGTTGGAACAAATTTCTGTCGGATTCCATCATATTCAATTTTATTGTCATACTCTGCACCACTCACGTGATGACCAGATCTGTTGTAACAGGTAATCTGACATCCATCTCGTGCCATTCTGGTGCACAGTTCTTTTACAACAATCTCTATCCCACCCTCTCGGGACAGTCGTTTTTGTCCGAACATGGACACTGCAAATTTATCTTTCATAATGTTCTCCAACCAATATTGTCCCCTCTGCTCCTTTATATCTATGTACACATCCGCTCATCGCAGATAGTATCTCTTTTTCCTCTTACCGCTCACGCGGCTAAATGTTTTCTTATGCTGTCGTATTCAACTACCCCAGCAATCATGTTTTCTACTCCATAAAACATCCGTTGAGTACACTCGTCTCTATTCCTCTATAGCCGAAGTGTTGATTTATACAGTCGAACCCCGTATATCCTGCAATGACGTTTTTTCTAAGTGTTGGATTGTTGAACATCAATACGGTTTATTGAGTAGACATTTTTCGGAACGACATAACCCCATTCTCACATCGCCCCATCACTCTTAAACACACTCCAAACCGTCTGCCACAATATCTTCACATCCAGCCTCAGACTCCACTCACTGATATATTGCGTATCCAGCTTCACCACTTCTTCGAAGTCCGTTATATTGCTTCTGCCGCTGACCTGCCACATTCCTGTGAGGCCGGGGCGGAAGGACATTCTTGCTCTGTGGTGCGGTTCGTATAATTCCCACTCATCTACTGTAGGTGGTCTGGTGCCTACCAGACTCATATCCCCAAGCAGGATATTGATAAACTGCGGGAATTCATCCAGGCTTGTCTTCCTGATAAACTGTCCGATTCCTGTCTTTCTGGTTCCGTCGGGCAGGATCTTATTCCCGATGATCCTCGGGTCAAAATCCATCTTGAACATCAGTCCGTCGCTGATTTTGTTCTGTGCCATAAGCTCTTTTTTCCGCTCTTCGGCATCCATATACATGCTTCGGAATTTATACATTTTGAATTTTCTTCCGTTTCGTCCGATCCTTTCCTGTGCAAAGAAAATCGGTCCAGGTGAACTGATGTAAATCATTGGTCCCACAATTATGGTGATCAGCAGGGTGATCAGACATCCGACCAGACCGCCTGCAATGTCCATCAGACGTTTCACCAGAAGTTTTGATGACTCTGCATAGTTCATGCTTGTGGTAATAACTGTATATACGCCAATTTTCTCTACCTGCTGGCATCCTGCAGGGAAGGATCCGTATTTCGTGATTCCTGTATGTACGGCTATTCCCATCTCCAGGAAAGCCCCTACAAGCTCATTGGGGTATTCGCTTTCTCCGCATGGCGGGATAAACACTTCATCTACCCACTCTCCGCAGGTATATTCGATAATCCCATCTCTGTCTGCAACGATGGGAATCCCGCAGATATTTTTTCCCTTAAGGTCTGTATCCAAAGAGACTGCGGTTACTTTTGCATAACCGCGTCTGTCCGCTGATACGATCTGAAGGGTCTCCCTGAGGATTTTTTCCGGTGCTATGATCAAAAGTGATTTTTTTGCTGAATTGAATCCGATTTTCCGAAGAATTTTTTTCCATATCACTCTGGCCGCATAGTCTGTGACTATATAAAACGGAACCATAATGTAATAAGAGAACCTTGAATAAAAGCTTCCCGTCTGTGTTGTAAATAAGTAGAAGGTTACGATCAGTTCTACAAGAATCACATGTCTGCACGTTGCAATAAATTCATCGAAATATCCCCTCTTCAGAACATTTTTGAAAGAATCTGATACGATTTCCACAAAGAAATCGATAAAAAGAAATGCAATCGCAAGGGTTCTGTAATCACCATCTGTATAAGGATTATCCGTCCCAAAGCGAATAATATAAGAAATGACAAATGCAAGCTGCATGCATAAAACATCCAACAGCATAAAATCAACATGTTTTGTCCAGCTTCTTCTTTTTTTTCTGTACATACCTGACTCCTGTAAATAATTTTCTTTTTCTCTTCCTATTTCCAGTTCATACCTATATTGTCCAGCTGTCTGATCCTGTCCTGGCTTAATGCCATTCCGTTGGATCCCGGATGTTTCCGTTTGGACCTTATATTGGATATCCACCTTCCCAGCTTCACGTCGTTTACGCAGTACGACAGCGGAACATTCAGATCTCCATGTATTTCGTAATAATTCTTTGCCAGCTCATATTTCTCATTCCACTGTCTGGCTGTCTTTTTTTCCTGCTTAAAGCCTATGCTCTTAAGACGCTCCAGCTGTTCATCTGTGAGTGATACCCGGCGTAAATTTTCATCTGATACCTTGTTGCTGATATCTGACAGCCATCTGCCAAGAGGGAGGCCTTCTTCTGTGACATATTTCGCCATAACATCCAGATTTCCATGCTGTCTGTAATATTCCTGTGCTGCTTCGAAGTATTCTTCCCACTTCTCCGTATTTCTGTCCCAGATCATGCCCAGTGCTGCAAGCTGTTCCTGCTGCTCCTTTGTCAATGCCTGATCCAGCCCTTTTGTTTTTACTTTTGTCCGGAGATTGCAAATCCATCTGCCAAGCTTAAAGCCGTCAGCTGTCTCATATCTTGCTCTGATATCCAGATTTCCATGTTCTTTATAGTATGCCTGCATTTCTGTCAGCGCCTCATTCCAGCCATGGTCTCTGACATCCCAGATCATGCTGATCTCGTTCAGTTTCCTTACTTTTTCTTCTGTCAGATTTCCTGTCACCGTGCCTGTATAGACTCTTCGCTGGGTCTGTATCCAACTTCCCAGTGTAAGTCCCGAGGAAGTCACATAGTTCTTTGGGACTCTCAAGTTTCCGTTTTCCTGATACCACTGCTTTGCGGCAATATAGTAGGTTTCCCATGCAGAGCTTAAGTTGGCCTGCAGCTTCTGAAAGAGAACCCGGCAGTCCTTTATCTCATCTGTGATCTGAAAGCGACCGCTGAAATGCGTTCCTTCCCCGTAGGTTGTGGGAAACATTGCAAATGCCTCTTCCAGTTCTTTTTTCAGGGAGTCGATGCAGTAGAGGCTGTCAAAATTATTAACCAGGTCAAAAATAACCGGTGTCTTCCTGCTGCCCGCTGACAATGCACGTCCGATCTGCTGAAGGTAAATAATCGGCGACACCGTCGGACGCAGAAGAATCACACCGTCCACATCATCCACATGAACCCCTTCATTGAGCATATCAATGCAGAAAAGAAGCTTCAGATGTGCACTGTTATCCTTCTTAAATTCCCTGAATTCTCTGTCTGTAGCAGTATCGTTATAAAACGCTGTATAGATCCGCGGCTCGCGGTCTACCCGGCGAAACCACGTACTGGCCTGCTCTTTCATTTCGTCCATATGTTCTTTGCCTGAACAAAAGACGATATATTTTCCATTTTTCTTTTCCATGTGCTTCTCAAACACAATGTCCAGCCCTTCTGCCTGTTCCAGTGCGCGGCGCAGCTGCTCAAGCAGTTTCTGGTTCTCTGTGATAAGGCCCTGATTCGATAATGCCTGGACTCTTTTCTTTAACTGATCCAGTTCTTTCTTATACGAATACATGGCAATCACATATTTCGGTTCCGGGAGTATTCCCCGGACGATAGCTTCTCCGAGTGTCATCTCGGATGCGATCTTTCCATCAAAAATCTCCTCTGCCATATTTCTCTGGTTGTCCAGATAGCGGATATTGGTCGCGGACAGCCCGAGTCTCTTCGCATCTGGACAGGCGGTCAGAAGTTTCCTGACGCTTTTGCCCCATTCTGCGGCACCACAGCGATGAAATTCATCCAGGATGATATAATCCGGATGCAGGGTTTCGATGCTGTCTTCGTTCTTCATCAGACGGCTGTAGGACATGAATTGGATGTTATCGAATTCCATTCCGAGATTCTCCAGCTGTGTCTGATAGATATATTCACTTGGTGAGAGCCATAGAAATTTCTCTGATGGATGTTCCTCTGCCAGCTTAAATGCGATCAGGGATTTCCCTGTGCCTGTGGGGTGGATGACTGCTGCCATTTTTTCCCGCTCAAGCATGGCGGTAACTGAGTTATATGCTTCCTGATTGTGTTTGAAAAGATGTATGCTCATTTCCTGTATCCCTCCCAGAGGTACGAAGCAGGAGGAAGTTTGATTTCGCAGATTGTTTTAATCTGCGAAATGGGCACCGGAAACGTGCATGAGATCAAAGATTAAGAAATGATCCGACCACTGATCTGACCATTTATAGATGAGATAGAAGAAAGCGAATCCAGAATGTTCCGCTTGGTATCCATAGATGGATGAACATATTTATTTAAAGTGATATTTACATTAGAATGACCAAGCATTTCACTGACGCTCTTAACATCAGCCCCGTTACTGATGCAGTTTGTCGCAAATGTATGGCGCAGTGCGTGAAAGTGAGACTTCTTTATATATGCTTTATTCAGATAAGAATAAAACTTGTACTGGTAAGTACGTGGTTCCATCGGAGAAAATTTATTCAATACATAAATCCCATCATCCTTATAAGTGAGAAGAAGTGGAGAGAGAAATTCCGGAATCGGGATCTCGCGGACAGAGCAGAGCGTTTTGGGCGGTCCTTCATACAGAATCGTTTTCTTATCCTCCTGCCCGACCTGAATCCTCTGGACAGTCCTGTTAATATGAATCGTTTTTCTCTGGAAGTCGATATCTTCCCACTTTAAGGCACAGATTTCCCCGAGTCTCAGTCCCATATACAGGCATATCAGAATGCCAAGCTTGCAGGAATCAAGATCTGAGAGCAGATAGTGGCATAGCTTCTGCTGGTCCGTAGCGTTTATTGTCTGCACGGGTTTGGGAACTGTCCGTAGCTTTTCTGTTTTTAAATGAATTTTCGGAGTGCCGCAGTATCGGTTTCCATAAGATAAAATCTGATTCAGTACACAGTAGATACTTTTATATAGACTGGCGGACATCTCCTTTGGCAGGGCTTTCTCTATGATTTCCAGACTGATCTCGTCTGCTGTCAGACTGCCAAAAGTATCCCGGATATGCATGTCATAGATGTTGGCATATTTTCTATATGTGGAATATTTGCGATTATCCTTAATATAGATAAGCCACAACTGACCGATTTTATCAAGACTCATATCAGCACTGCCGTTTAGGGGAGCTGTCTGCTCTTTCAGGGAGAGCAGAGTAATCTCAGATTCTTTCTTGCTGTTAAAGAGTTTCTGTTTTACTTCATTATAAGAAGGGGCATATACGGAACGGTATTTTTTGCTTCCATTTATATAGATCAGATATCGGCCTTCCCATCTGCCGTCACTTCTTTTTCGTATGTTTTCTCCTCGTCTTGCCAAAATAAAAAACTCCTTTCTATGGCTCCTGACCACGATTCTGACCCGTAATGGAGATACTTTCCAACAGTCAGATTGATTTTCTTACAAAAAGCACTGAATAAATTGGTCAGTTTATGTTATAATGTACTAAATAAATCACCATTTATTGACAAAATGACTTATTCAGCATATTATATTAACAGTGATTTGATAAGAAATTTAATAAAATTGGGGAGGTTGGCGCGTATGTGCCCATTTCGCAGATTAAAACAATCTGCGAAATCTCTGTACGTGAATGGTCCATCCGGCGATTTTTAGCCGCACGGATGGATTTTTTCTCTGTTGTTTAGAACTATTTGTTCTTTTTATTATATTATACTCTTATTCATAACGCAAGTGAAATATCCGTCTGCTATCGTTCTTGTTATGATTTCTAAAATATCTCTTATATAAATAGAATACCCATTGCAGAAGATATTATGCATATCTGTCCACAGCGGGTGTTTTTGTATCTATTTCAAAATATATTTCGTTCCTTTTCCCTTGACTTCCACTATTACAACACCTTTTTTCATCATAGATTTAAGTAATTGTGTTGTCTTTGATTTGCCAAATAATGCATATAGATTATATGATGAAAAATTCCGCAACACAAGCGTTCTTCATTAAAAAGTCTGACTAAACCACTTATAAAAAGAGCTGTCCGCCTCGAATGCAGATTTCTGCATCCGAAATTCAGACAGCTCTCTGAATTACTCAGATAGAGTAATATTTAATTTCTTAGATTTCAGCCAGTTTCAGCAGATCCGGGATCTTGAATTCCCAGCCAAGTGCCATAATATGTACACCCTGACAGTATGGCTTGCACTCTTTGATAATACGTGCAGCGATCTCAACACCTGTGATACCTGCTTTTGTCTTTTCTTTGTCTGCTTTCAGTTCCTCGAGCATTTCGTCCGGAACATGAATGCCGGCAACGTTGTTGTTCATGAATTTAGCCATTCCAGCGGACTTCGGAATGATGATACCAACCTGTACAGGTTTTCCGAACTGTTTTGCTTTTTCCA
>OLRP01001075.1_pt1 | contig 22889 bp, 15 predicted proteins | sample 1672401 | NCBI WGS metagenome assembly OLRP01 (sample SAMEA3136682, study PRJEB25190) | human gut metagenome | reverse complement strand
TGTTCAACTGATTCTTTTTTATTTATTTAACTACATCATTTTATTTGGCGCTTACGATCTAACTAAGAGTTCGGAATTTCTGAACTCTTATTTTGTTATATTTAATATGGTTATAGTTTGAAAAGACTCCTTAAAATGCAAAGTAAATAGGTTGGATAGATATCAATTGATACGTTTTGCCTTTTTATTTAATGTATGATAAAATTTTTCTGTTATAGGAATACAATAAACTTAGTTGGATTTTCAAGCTTTATATGGATTCTATTAATATAAATATTTGATGATTTTTTTGTTATATTTTAACAAATTTTTAATATAGTTATTATTTTATTTATGAGTGTAATGGTAGAGCGTAGATCCGAATGCTATATCTGACATTTTTTTTGACGTATATAGAAAGGGAATATATGGGTTATTTAGAGGTATATAAGAGTTGGGTCAACGATAGTTTTTTTGATGAAGATATAAGAAAAGAATTAAAATGTATAACTTCTGAAAAGGAAATAGAAGATCGATTTTATAAAGAATTGGAATTTGGTACTGGTGGACTTCGAGGAATTATGGGTGCTGGTACAAATCGTTTAAATAAATATACCGTTGGCAAAGTAACTTTAGGTTTAGGACATTATTTATTGGATACCTATGGTAAAGAAGAATGTATTAAACGAGGGGCTGTTATTGGATTTGATACAAGAAATAATAGTAAAGAATATGCTAGAGTGGTAGCTGATGTTTTAACGGGATTAGGGTTAAAAGTATATCTTATGAAAGATGCTAGACCAACTCCTCAATTGAGTTTTTCTGTGCCTTATTATAAAGCTTTAGTCGGAGTTGTATTGACGGCAAGTCATAATCCTAAGGAATATAATGGATATAAGGTTTATGATGAATTTGGATGTCAATTGGTCCCAAGTCAGGCTGATCGAGTGATTCAATATGTGAATGAAGTGAAGGATTATCATTCAATAGATTTTGAAGGAAATTATACATTACTTACTTTTATTGATAATACAGAGGAATTTGTTTCAGAAGCATTTAAGCAACAGCGTATTAATAATGAAATAATAAAGAATAATTTAAATATTGTATATACTCCATTACACGGTTCTGGTAGAATACCCGTTTCTAAAATATTAGAAATGGATGGGTTCCATTGTGCTTCGCTAGTTGAAGAACAGGCAAATGATGATGGTAATTTTTCTACGGTTAAATCACCAAATCCTGAGGATAAGGAAGCTTTAACTTTAGGTATCGAATTAGCTAAAGAGTTAAATGCGGATATTGTATTAGGTACAGATCCAGATTGTGATCGTGTGGGTATTGCGGTTAAAGATGCGAATAATGAATATAAATTATTAACAGGAAATCAAATTGGTTCATTATTAATGGATTTTATTATTTGCCACACAGATTTAAGTGAACTAGAAAAACCTGCTATTATCAAAACAATCGTGACTTCTGAATTAGGGGCAAAGATTGCAGAGAAAAATGATATTGAAGTTTTTTCGACATTAACTGGATTTAAGTTTATTGGTGAGAAGATTACTCAGTTTGAAAAGGCAAAAGATCAAGATGATTTATCAAGAAACTTTGATTATTTATTTGGATATGAAGAATCTTATGGGTATCTTTGTGGGACTCATGCACGAGATAAAGATGCCGTTGTTTCTAGTATGTTGATTTGTGAGATGGCTGCAGAAGCTAAGAGTCAAAATAAGACATTAATGGATAAGTTGAATGATATTTATAATGAATATGGTTATTATAAAGATGTTCTAGAGAGTTTCACATTAAAAGGAAAAGATGGTATTGAAAAAATTAATGAGATGATGAGTACTCTAAGAAATGAATGTCCATTTACGGATGTTGAGAAAATATCGGATTTTAATAAAACAACATTTGAAGAGCATGGTTTTGGAACATATCCAATTTCAAATGTATTGAAATATGAATTAAAAGATGGTTCATGGGTAGCTGTTAGACCTTCGGGAACAGAACCTAAAATTAAAATTTATTATAGTATTAGAGGAAATGATGAATCGGATGCGAATGTTCGATTTGAGATGATTCAGAATTTAATTAAAACAAGAATGGGATTATAAGAAAGGGGTATATTATGCATATTATTTTACTTTCAGGAGGTAGTGGGAAACGTTTATGGCCATTATCTAATGATGTTCGTAGTAAACAATTTATAAAATTATTTAAGAATGATAACGGAAAGTATGAATCTATGGTACAAAGAGTGTATCGGCAAATTCAAACTGTGAATTCGGATATGGAAGTGACGATTGCGACAAGTAAATCACAAGTGAGTGCGATTCGTAATCAATTAGGAAATAAGGTTTCCATTTGTTTAGAACCTTGTAGAAGAGATACATTTCCAGCAATCGCTTTAGCGGCTGCTTATCTAAAAGATGTACAGGGATTAAGTGAAGAGGATTGTGTTGCCGTTTGTCCAGTGGATCCTTATGTAGATAATACTTATTATCAGACTGTACAGAAATTAGAGGAAATTGTAAATGAAGGACAATCAAATTTAGTTTTGATGGGAATAGAACCAACTGTTCCTAGTGAAAAGTATGGATATATTATTCCTATGGATAAAAATGAGATTAGTCGTGTGGCTAAATTTACTGAAAAACCAGATACAGAAACAGCTAAAGAATACATTAAACAAGGTGCATTATGGAATGCAGGTGTGTTTGCGTTTAAACTAGGATATTTATTAAATAAAGCACATGAATTAATTGATTTTGTGGATTATGCGGATTTATTTAAGAAATATGATACACTAACAAAAATCAGTTTTGACTACGCAGTTGTTGAAAAAGAACCTAATATCCAAGTGCTTAGATATGCTGGGCAATGGAAAGATGTTGGTACTTGGAATATGATGGCTGAGGTTATGGCCGATAAGACAAAAGGTGACGTAATCTTAGACGATACTTGTAAAGATACAAATGTCGTAAATGAATTAAATATTCCAATTCTTTGCATGGGATGTGAAGACATGGTTGTTGCGGCTAGTGAAGATGGTATCCTAGTTTCTAAAAAAGAACGTAGTGGCTATATGAAGCCATATGTAGAAAAAATAGACAATCCGAGTATGTTTGCAGAAAAATCTTGGGGCACTTTTACGGTAATCGATAATCAGAAAAATTCAAAAACAATTAAGATTGAAATGAAGCCAAATACTGAAATGAGTTATCATTCACACTCCTATAGAAGTGAGATATGGAATATCATTTCTGGAACTGGAAAAGTATGCATAAATGGCGAATGTAAAACTGTAAAAGCAGGGGATGTCGTACAAATTCCAGTGGACGCAAGACATAGTATTAAGGCAAATGAAAAGATGGAAATCATCGAGATTCAGTTGGGCGTATTTAATACGCATGATAAGTGTAAGTATTAGAGGTGATTGAATATGGCAAGAATTAAATTTATGAATACAGATATAGATAATCTTACAATGGCGGAAACGTTAAATGAAATCGATAAATTGATTCAGAAAAAAAATTGTTCATATGTTGTAACACCTAATGTGGATCATATTGTTCGTCTTGAAAAGGATGAAGAACTTCAAAAGGTTTATAAAAATGCTTCTTTGATTTTAACAGATGGAAAACCTCTGATTTGGATTTCAAAATGGTATAAAACTCCAATAAAAGAAAAAATATCGGGGTCCGATTTATTCCCTAGAGTGTGTCAATTAGCGGCCAACAAAAATTATACAATGTATCTTTTAGGGGCTGCAGAAGGTGTTGCTGACACAGCTGCAAGAAATTTAATGAAAAAATATACAGGATTAAACATTGTTGGAACATATTCTCCTCCATTTGGATTTGAGAAAAATGAACAGGAAATGAATAAAATTAAAACACAAATTCAAGATGTTCATCCAGATATATTGATTGTTGGTTTAGGCTGTCCTAAACAAGAAAAATTCATGTATTACAATTGTAAAGAATTAGGTGTGCCTATTTCATTTGGTTTAGGTGCAAGTATTGATTTTGAAGCAGGTAATATTAAACGAGCTCCAAAATGGATGAGTAACCATGGATTGGAATGGTTATATAGATTTTTAAAAGAACCAAAAAGATTATTTAAAAGATACTTTGTGGATGACTTAAAAATAATCCAAGTGGCAAGGAAGTATAGATAAGATGCGGGATTTAAGTAAACAAAACATTTTATTTTTTACTAGAACTATGGAATTGGGTGGTACTGAAAATGTAATACTACAATTGTGTGAGACATTTAAGCCACTCGTTAATAAGATTGTTGTGTGTTCTTGTGGTGGTGTAAATGAAAAAAAATTAAAAGAATTGAATATTAAGCATTACACTATTCCTGATATTGAGAATAAAAATCCATCTTGCATTATTACTGTTAGCAAGATGCTAAATAAGATTATAAAAAATGAAAATATCACAGTTGTCCATACGCATCATCGTATGGCAGCTTTCTATGTTGCTTTTTTAAAAATATATAAGAAGTGCTTGTTTATCAATACAAGTCATAATACTTTTGATAATAAAGTGAAATTTACTAGATATGCCTGTAAACATGCAAATTTAGTGGCTTGTGGTGAGATGGTAAAAAAGAATTTAGTAGAAACTTTTGGGTTACCAGAAAAGCAAGTAACAGTTATTCATAATGCTGTTAAACCTTTTGTTGATCAAATAAAAGTGGATTCATTTATTAAACAATTACATGAAAAAGGTTGTTTTGTAGTAGGGAATATTGGTAGACTTTCTGAACAAAAAGGGATGGAATATTTTATTAATGCGATTCCTACCGTTAAACTTTGCATGAGCAACGTGAAGTTTGTAATTGTTGGAACTGGTGAAGATGAAAAGAAACTAAAGGATTTAGTTAGAGAATTAGATTTGAAGGATGATTGTTACTTTCTAGGATATCGATCAGATGTTCAAAACCTAATGTCACAATTGGATTTAGTTGTATTAAGTTCTTTGTGGGAAGGTTTGCCATTAACGCCAATTGAAGCTTTTTCAGTTGGTAGAACTGTTGTTGCGACTGCTGTTGATGGAACGGTTGAAATTGTTAATGATGGTATAAATGGATATTTAGTTTCTCCAAAAAACAGTTTGGAAATTGCTGAAAAAGTAGTTGAAGTTTTGCAAAACAAAGAAATTAAAAATAGTTTTGAAAAAGCAGCTTTACATACTTATGAAGATGATTTTTCATTTAATCAATTAAAAAACTCTTATAAAAGCTATTATGAAAGTAGGTTAGTATGAAAGAAGTAACTATGCATAAGAAAAGTCTAGGAAATAACATGTCTAAGCCAGTGAAGTGTATTTATTATAGTATGGTGTTATTTGGTAATGCCATATGGAATAAATTACCAAGTAGACATTTACGTAAATGGTTTTATCAAATGTTAGGTGCAAAAATTGGTAAAGATTGTTTTCCAAGTCGAAGAGTAGAGATATTACTACCTATGGGCTTAGAGCTTGGAGAAAGAGTTGCAGTCGGATGGTTTGCTGAATTAGATGCTAGAGCTGGTATTAAAATAGGTAACGATACTAATGTTTCTAGTCATGTAAAATTGATTACTGGATCTCATGATGTGGATGATAAAGAATATACGGCTGATTTTAAACCGATTGAAATTGGGCATCATTGTTGGATAGGAACAGGTGCTATTGTTTTACAAGGTGTTAAAATTGGAGATGGAGCTGTTGTAGCTGCGGGTGCAGTAGTTACAAAGGATATCCCGGCTAATGAAGTGTGGGGTGGGGTTCCTGCAAAAAAAATTAAAGATAGAGAGTGTAATTTGACTTATAAATTGGGTGCATTGCCTTTATTACACTAAAAGGGAGGTAAAGAATGATTCCAAAAGTGATACATTATTGTTGGTTTGGCAATAATCCATTGCCTAATGATGTTAAAGAATGTATAAAATCATGGAAAAAATATTGTCCGGATTATAGAATAAAATTATGGAATGAGACTAATTTTGATGTTAATCAACATCCTTTTATAAAGAGTGCATACGAAGCGAAAGCATGGGCATTTGTATCTGATTATGCACGTTTAAAAATTGTATATGATGAAGGTGGAATCTATTTAGATACAGATGTGGAATTATTGAAAAATTTAGATAGTTTATTAAATAACCCATCTTATGTTGGTATTCAACAAGTAGGGAATGTTATCAATACTGGATTAGGATTTGGAGCAGAGAAAGAGAATAATGCTATTAAAAAGATGCTAGATCAATATAATGCTTTAATCTTTACTAAAGATCAAAAAGATAATTTAGTTTGTCCTTTATTAAATACGAAAGCAGTTAATGATTTGGGTGGATTTAGTACGGATGAAATTACTGTATTAAAAGATATTGTAGTTTATCCATCAAAATATTTTGATCCTATATCACCTGGTGATACACAATATCTAAAATGCGATGATACATTTTCAATTCATCATTATTCAGCTTCATGGACAAATAAGAACAATCGTATCAAAAGAAAAATAACACGTTTTATTGGTGAAAAAAGAATTTATAAAATAAAAAAAATTCTAAAGGGTGCAAACAATGAATAAAAAGAATTATCTTTATTTAATTGCATATTTTATTATGATTTCCTTTTTGCATCCAAGAGGTTTTGAAGAGGTATTACCGGTATATAAAACTGTTTTTACTTTATGTACATGGGCTTCATGTGCAATGATTTTGATTATGGTCATTCATGCATTTTTGAAACAGTATCATATATACAAATTTGATTTGTTAGTTGCATTTACTTTTTTATTAATATTTTTAATTACACTTATTGATCAAAAAGGAATAGGAGCGGGTAAGCAACAATTGTTTGCGTTCCCTTTTATTTCTTTTTATACTATATACGAAGTAAGAAGAAAACCTATAAATTTCTGTAATATTATCAATAACATTTTAATTATTATACTTAGTCTTAATTTGATTATAAACTTCTTATATCCTTTTGAAGAACATATAACTTTTCTAGGACATGTGCAAGTTGTAGCTCAATATGGAATCTTATCGGTATTTACAAGTGTCTTAATATTAATATTAGGCCATAAACAATATAAAAAAACAATTTTTCAAATCGTATTGACAATGATTAATTTAGTATTAACAGATGCATCGTCAGCTCTTCTAACTTTTATGCTATTTGTGTTGTTTTCACTTATATATATGTTTAGAGAAAAGCAAAGAAAGTTATGGAATCTTTTGTTAAAGAATTCAACATTATTTTATTGTTCATTGTTAATTTTAAATGTTATATTCATGTTTATAGCATGCAATATATCAATCTTCCGTGGTTTTATTAGTGGACGTGATTTAATTTGGCAAGAAGCTTTCACAAAAATTCAAAAGCATTGGCTTTTAGGGTATGGAATTCAAGGTGTTCTTATAAAGCCATTTTGGTTGAGTTGGACTACTAGTAATGGGTTTAACTATGGTCACAATCAAATTATTCAGTTTTTTTTAGATGGTGGCTTGATATGGTTTGCATATGTTATTTTAATTCTTTATTTATTATTGAAAAAAGTTAAAATTTCAAATCAAAATTATCTTTATTTGTTGAACACAACTTTAATTGCATTTTTAGTTTTTATGATTTTTGAATCACCATCCGTATATTGTTATATATATATTTATATTTCATTTATTTATGGATTAGGAATTAAGTATCAAAGAAAGGACGATTTATATGGGTGTATTAAGTGTTTTAAACAGAGAATTTTCCAATGTTTATTATCCGTTAAGAATAAAAAGACAAGCGGCTAGAGTAGGGAAAAATCTTTATTGTGGGGGCAAATCATATGTAACTTCGAATACTTTCTTAGGAGATAATGTAAGTTTCAATGGTATGAGTATGAGTGGTAATGGAAAAATTACAATTGGAAGTTACTTTCATTCAGGAGTCAATTGTCAGATTATCACTTCTTTTCATAATTATGAGAGTACAATGCTTCCTTATGATACGAGTTATATTGATAAAGACGTTGCTATTGGAGACTGCGTATGGCTTGGAAATAATATCATAATTCTTGGAGGTGTAACCATCGGAGAAGGTGCAATTATTCAAGCTGGTTCAGTTGTTTGTAAGGATATTCCGCCTTTAGCTATAGCTGGAGGACACCCAGCAACTGTTTTTAAATATAGAAATAAAGATCATTATGAAAAATTAAAAAGTGAAAATAAATTTTATTAGGAGGAAGTGTTTTGAAGTCTATATCTAATCTGGTAAATAAATATAAAAATATATCAGCGCCTGTAAAAGCTAGTTTATGGTATACAGTGGGCAGTGTAATCAATAAAGGTATAGCTTTATTTTTAACTCCAATATTTACTAGAATATTAACAACAGCGCAATACGGAGCGTTTTCAATATTCCAATCATGGGTAAATATTTTGATTATATTTACTTCATTAAATATATTTTTAAGTGGATACCAAAAAGGATTACTCTTATATAAAGAGGATAGAGATCGATTCACATCCTCTCAATTAGGTTTAACCTCTTTTATAACTCTTTGTTTCTTCGCTATATATTTAATGAACATTGATTTTTTTACCCGTCTTTTTGACTTATCACCAATTTTAATGATGGGTATGTTTTTAGAGTTATTATTTATGCCAGCTTTAGAATTTTGGGCAGCAAGACAAAGATTTGATTATAAGTATAAGAAATACGTTTTAATATCTGTATCTGTGAGTGTACTAAGTTTAGTGCTTGGTGTTGTATCTGTCATTAGTACAAAATATAAATTAGAGGCTAGAGTTTTTTCAGATGTAGTATCTAAATTAGTTTTTATGATACCTTTATTTATTCTTATTTTTTCACAAGGAAAGAAATTTTTTGTGAAAGAATATTGGAAATACGCATTAGTTTTTAATTTGCCATTAATACCACATTATTTATCAAATTATGTATTAAATCAATCCGATCGATTGATGATTGGAAATATGGTTGGGAAAAGTGAAGCAGCTTTTTATAGTGTGGCCTATACTATTTCAACGATGATGATGCTGATTGTTACATCTGTAAACAATTCATTAACTCCTTTTATTTATAAATCCATAGAGAGTGGAGAAGTCAAAAATTTAAAGAAAGTAACAGCACCAATTATATTTTTAATGGCTTTACTATGCTTGTTGACTGTAATATTTGCTCCTGAAGTTATTTACATTTTTGCAGGAAAGAAATATATGGATGCTATTTATGTAATTCCACCGGTGGCTATTTCTGTTTTCTTTGTATTCTTGTATTCATTGTATAGTACAATAGAATACTATTATCAACAAACAGGTTATATTGCTTTTGCTACAACTTTAAGTGCAGTTTTAAATTTAATTTTGAACTTTATATTTATTAAAAAATTTGGTTACTATGCAGCTGGATATACGACTTTAATATGTTATGTCTTCTTATCATTTGCTCATTATTATTTTTATAAGAAAATTGTTAAAGAAAAATTACATAAGAATTCAATCTTTAATGATCGCTTGATTCTAATTATTTCATTATGCATCACATTAATAATGATAGGTCTAACTTTGACATATAGTAATTTAATCGTTAGATATTTATTTGCTATTTTAATATTTGTGTGCGTATTCGTAAAAAGAAAAGACATTATAAAAATATTTAAAACATTACGTTAAGGAGAGTTGAGTGTTATGAATGTTGCAAAATATATCCAAGAAAAAGGGGTAAAACACGCTATACAAGTTATTTACCAATATAAAATTGATATTGTACTTCAAAAAATAATGGGTGTTTTCTTAAGAAATAAACCACTAAAAGATATTATCATGATTGAAAGTCATAATGATTTTGATTCAAATGGAGGCGCTTTTTATAATTATTTGATTCAAAATGAATATAATAAAAAGTATAAGATTGTTTGGCTAATTAAACACAAAGAATCTCTTAATGTACAATTACCAAAAAATGTAGACTATGTTATGCAATATAAGCCTAGTTTTAAGAAGAATTATTATAGATGGTTGGCAAAATGGTTAACCGCGGATAATGATTGTTCTGACAAATTAAGAGATGATCAAATTTCTATATACTTTGGACATGGTGGATTTGGTCTTAAGAATTGTAAAGGATATATTGATGTACCTGAAAAGGTAGATTATGTTGCCATGCCGTCTCATTATTTGAAAGATATATTTGCAGACCAATTTAACTTGACAGGGAATGATCCAAGATTGTGTTTTATTGGCTTTCCATATGTAGATAATTTTTATTCAAATGATTGTGGAGATTTAAATAAAATAACAAATCAAAAATATAATAAAGTAATCTTGTGGATGCCTACTTTCAGAAAGGGTGGAGGATATGGAAGACAGGATAGCACGCAAATAGGTGATTTGGGTATTCCTTTAATTAAAAATAAGATTGAATATCAGGAATTAAATGATTATCTAAAAAAACTTAATATTCTACTGATTTTAAAGCTTCATCCTAAACAAGATTTAAGTGATTTAGAAGTTGAAGAAATGACAAATATTCGAATTTTGACGGGTACGACTGTTAAAGAATTAGGAGTCGATAATTATCGTCTCATGAAAGATTGTGATGCTTTAATAAGTGATTATTCATCGGCTGCTTATGATTTTTTACAGTGTAATAAACCAATTGCGTATGATTTTAGTGATGTGGAAGATTATAAATTAGGGCTTGTTGTTGAAGATCCAAAAGATTATTTGGCTGGACACTTTATAAAAGAATTAAAAGATTTATTTGTTTTTATTGATGATATATCTATTGAAAGTGATCCATACTATAATGAAAGACAAATATTGCGTAAAAAGATCTTCGATTTCTATGATGGAGATAATTGTAAACGAGCTGTTGAATTGTTGCATATCACGAATAATTGATGAAATGAAAAGTATAATATAATATCCGCGTAACTTTATACGAGGAAGATGGAGATAGGTATGAAAATTATTAATGTTGGGTTGAGCGTATTAATTTCTGTGGGATTGGCTATTTCACCAATTCATGCTAATGAGTTTGATGTGGCGGATGAATCAAATGAACAAAGTGTTGTTAATAATGATGATACTAGTTCTAATGAGGAAGTTGATTCAAATTCTGAAACTGTACAAGTACAATCTATAAGTGTAAGTACTGAGGATAATACAACGGAGTATTCTCTAGACGAGAATGAGGTAAAAAATATTAAACTTATTGTAACGAAGGTATTTACGGATGGTCATACTGAACCGACTACAGATTATCAATACGATATCTATGGTATTTCTAGTAATCTGTATCTTTCAAATGCGAGTGGATCACTTCAAAAGTATGTAACGTATAAAGGTAGTGATAATGAAATAAGTGTTACTAAAACCTCGAAAGGAACGGGGTCTTTTAGTGTTGAAGTATTTGCAGAAGGTGGATCGAGTTCTTGCCATTTTCGATTTAATGGAACAAATTCCGTAAATGTTACTTTAGATTCTGGGGATGGTCAATTTGAAGATGGTACAACTACATATATCTATAAATGTGATATTGGTGGTGAATATATTAGCCCAGCTGTTATTGCTCCAAAAGGATATAGTTTTGTAGGATGGTATGATGAAAATGATGTAGAAATGCATGATCATGAGTTAATGTCGGATACTACATTTTATGCAAAATATAAAAAAATATGTAAAGTGACTTTTGATGCTGGAAAGGGTCAATTTAAAGATGGTAAAAAAACATATATTACTGAATTAACAGAAGGCTCTTATACATATGTTGATTATCCTATAGCACCAGATGGATATTTTTGTACGGGATGGTTTGATGAAAAAGGAGAAAAATATACATATACATATAAAGATATATCATCAGATACCACTTTTTATGCGCACTATGAAAAATTGTATGATGTAACTTTTGATGCTGGAAAAGGTCATTTTGAAGATGGAACGCAAACATATACAATTCAACCAAAATACGGTTATTATCCTCAAATTTATAAAGATGTAGTGGCTCCGGAAGGATATAAATTTATTGGTTGGTTTGATAAAAATGATGTCGAATATGTCGAATATAAGGAACACTTATTTACAGAGGATACAACGTATTATGCGAAATATATAAAACTTTGCAAAGTAACTTTTGATGCTGGAAATGGTCATTTTGAGGATGGTAAAAATACAGTTACAGTAAATGTGGAAGAGGATACGTATCCTTCTTATAAAGAACCAGTGAGTCCAGAGGGTATGATGTTTATTGGTTGGTTTGATATAGATGGTAATTCTTATCAAAAAACTACTATTAAAGAGGATACAACTTTTTATGCAAAGTATGGAAAAACAATCCATGTTACTTTTGATGCAGGTATAGGGCGCTTTGAAAATGGTGATACTACATATGTAACGAAAACGGCTGCAGGTAAAGAAGTAGATAGTGTGAATCCAATTGTACCAAGTGGCTATAAATTTGCGGGATGGTATGATGATGATGGACATAAACCAAGTAATGCACCATACGATAAAGATACTGTTTTTCATGCGAAATATATAAAATTGTTTAAAGTGACTTATGATGCTGGAAATGGTCATTTTGAAGATGGTCAAAATACAGTTACAGTAGATGTGGAAGAGGATGCGTATCCTTATTATAAAGAGCCAGTGAGTCCAGAGGGTATGATGTTTATTGGCTGGTTTGATGTAGATGGTAATTCTTATCAAAAAACTACTATTAAAGAGGATACAACTTTTTATGCAAAGTATGGAAAAACAATCAATGTTACTTTTGATGCGGGTAAAGGGCACTTTGAAAATGGTGATAAAACTAAAATTGTAAAAACGCCTGAAGGTGAAAGAGTGTATGGTGGTAGTGTCATTTCACCAGATGGTATGTTGTTTGATGGATGGTATGATGAGAATGGAAACTCACTTTATTGGAGTGATTTTAAAAAAGATGTCACTTATTATGCTCGTTATGTAAAGGCTTTGACAATTACTTTTAAAGCAAATGGAGGAATAGGTGATACATTTACTGCAAAAGTTGGAGAAGGTAATTTTTACTCTAGTGAAAATTTTGATTCTAAGTTTACTCATCCAGATGGAAAAGTTTTGATTGGATTCCAAGATGAAGAAACAGGTCAGTTTTATAAATTAGGTTATGGATATCAGTTCTTTAAAGATGCCACGCTTTTAGCACAGTGGGCAGATCCAGTTACTGTTACTTTGGATTGTAATGGTGGTACAACAAGTAAGGGTAGTCTGGTACATGAAACTTGGGCTAAAAACACAACTCTATCACATGGTTCAATTTTAGATGAAAAACCAGTTAAAGAAGGCATGATTTTTACTGGATGGCATTTGGATTCTGTTGATGGGCCAAAGATTGATCCACAAACAATCGTTTTTGATAGAGATACAGTAGTTTATGCTTCCTATTCGAGGACAGTTCACATAAATTTAAATTTAGATGCTTTAGATATGGACTCTAAATCGATTGAGGTTGCCAAAGGGGAAAGTGTAAAATTACGCGATGTTTGTGATGTAAGCGAACCTGAAGATAAAGAAATTGTAGGTTATAGGATTGATGGTACAAATACTATAATTGATGAGAATCAAGAGTTTGTATTTGATAAGGATATAAATCTTACGGCTGTAGTTAAGAATAAAATCATATTAACGTATGATTCAAATGGAGCAGGTTTTGATTCAATCAATAAATATGTACCTAGTAATTCTAGTTATTTTTATAATGTTTTCGATAAAACTCCAAAAGGAAAATATTTTGCAGGTTGGGCTGCTAATTCACCAGATGGAGTTGTCTATACTTCGGCTACCAGTGGCATGCCATTTACGGAAGATACAACGTTATATGCAGTATGGAAAGATGGTTGTACAATTCATTTGGATCTTGGAGAAGGTGTTGACGGATCTGTACAAAATGGAAATGTAGTTAAAAAGGGAACTTCATTTAGTTTAGATGATATAAGAGTCGAACAAAGTCCAAGTGGTAAAAAACTAGCTGGATGGCGTATTGATGAGGATCCAAAAGTTATTGGTGTGTATTCATTTTTGATTATAGATAAAGATATAACGGTACATGCTGTTTGGGAAGATGTAACTAATATTACTGTTACAGTAAAAGATCCAGAAACAGATGATGTATTGTATACATATGAAATTGAAAAAGGTACTTATTTTAGAGATAACGATAAAATCAAAAAATTTCTTCCAAAAGGAAAAGCTTTGTTTGGATGGACTTTAGATAAGGACAAGAAGGATGTAATATCTCAATACAATTCGACTTTTGATAAGGATGTAGTTCTATATCCAGTCTATGTTGATAATGTAAAGATTACTCTTGATTGGGGAAGTGAAGGAAAAGGGTATTTGAATCATTCGACAGACAAAGTAGATGTGAACACTTTAGAATGTGGAAAAGGATTACCAATTCCATATTTGGATTATACAATTCTTAAGTCTCCAAAGGGTAAAGCTCTTGCTGGTTGGAGAATTGATGATACAGATGATGTGATTTCAGCTGGAACTTCATTTACAAATTCAAATTATAAAGTATATAAGGATACAACACTGCATGCGGTTTGGAAAGATACAGTTAAACTTACTTTGAATGCGAATGGTGAAAAGTTTGCGAATAATCAGGAAGTCATTGAAAAGGAATATATAAAAAACAACGATTTATATTCTTATAATTCTCAGTATCCGTGGGAACAAAAAAATGTAGATGGTACAAAAGTAATTACGGGATGGAGAGTAGGTTCACCAGATGGTCCGCTCATGTCAAAAAAACTATATAATGAGTTTGATTCGGATACTACCTATTATGCAGTATGGAGTGATTTAATTACGATTCGTTTTGAAAATAAGGGAATCAAAGTTGCTGAGTATGATAATACATATGCTTGGACATTAAGAAGTATTTACAATTTTATGGTATTAAATCTGAATCCAAGTATCAAAAATGATTTTGATGATGATGCCTTTGTTGGTTGGTACAATGTAGAAACGGGTGAAAAATTAACAGAAGATACAGTTTTTACAAAGGATTGTGTATTTGAGGCAAAGACGGAAAATAGACCTATAAAAATTAAATATGATTATAATGGTGGTACTGGTAAATTAGACGAAGTAACTACAATGAGTGGATATTTGACGAATGCAATGTTAAACGATCCGTATATTGAGGCACCTGATAATAAGGTATTTGTAGGATGGTCACTTGAAAGGGATGGTGATATTTTACAAAGCGCGAATTACGCACCATTTTATTTTGATAAAGATACGACATTATACGCAAAATATGCATCTGAAGTTAAATTAACGATTCATGATGGCAGTTATACATTTACCGAAAAAGTTCCGATGAATGAATGGATGCGTTTTACGTGGGGTAGTCGTTGCACAATTGATGGAAAGACCTATTATGGTGGTCAATCTTTAAAATTTTCAAAAGACACGGATGTCTATCTGTATGAAGGAAGTGGATCTTCAAGGGTTTCTATTGGTTATCAAGATATAACCAAATTAACAGGAAATGGAATTGGCTTTGCTGCTGATAAGGTATTTATGAGAATACATTTTGGTGGCTTATCTATTACAGAAGATGCTGGACAGGAAATAGATTTAGTGCTAGATGAATCTTTTATTCCAAAAGGTATGAAGTTTGATAAATGGGAAACAGTAGGTGATATTACGATCAAGGATCCTACAAGTAAAAAGACGTCGTTTATTATGCCTAAAAATGAATTGGGTAAAACATATGAGATCTATGCGACATATAAACCAATCGTTCCACTACAGTTTGAAAAAGAAAGTATAGAACTAAATAAGTCAGAAAGAAGTCAGCTTAAGGTTAATGGGGATTATGAAACATTGACATGGTCAAGTAGTGATTCGTCTACAGTAGAAGTGGATCAAAGTGGCAATATTCATGCTCTGAAGAGTGGTAAGGCTACAATAACAGTAAAGGATAATTCTGGACAAACTATTTCTTGTGTTGTGACTGTCACAAATAAATTGAAGAACTTAACTTTAAATGAAAAAGAACTTAACTTGAAGGGCAAGACTGATAAGAAATTAAATGTGACTTTAACTCCAAATGATGCAGATTCAGAGAAGCTTACTTGGACATCTAGTAATGAAGGTGTGGTAAAAGTAAGTGAAGATGGAACTTTAACGACTGTTTCTTGTGGTGAAGCTATAATCACAGTAAGTAGTGAGAGTGGTTTGACAGATAGTTGTAAAGTGAAGGTAAGTCATGACTGGATATTAGAATCTACATTGGATGCGACTGCAGAGAATGAAGGTAAAAATGTCTATAGATGTAGTTTGTGTAATGAAACGAAGGAAGAAACAATCCCAAAACTTATAGGAAAATGGGTAACAGATAGTCATGGTAAGTGGTATCAATATTCGAATGGCACTTATGAAAAATCTGGATTCAAACAAATTGATAATCATACATATTATTTCCAAAGCAATGGTTATGTACAAGTAGGATGGTTATTATTAAATAATGACTGGTATATGTTTGATTCTGAAGGTGTAATGATTACTGGATGGAATGGTTCATACTATTTTGATGAAAATGGAAAGATGATGAAGAATGAATTTACTCCTGATCATTATTATGTTGGAAGTTCTGGTGCTTATTTAACTAATTGTTGGTTTAAACATGATGGTAAAGATTATTATGCAGATAACTATGGACATATTGTTAAAAATAAGTGGATTGAATCGTATTATTTAGGTTCGGACGGAGCTATGGTTACTAATACATTTACTCCAGATGGCTATTATTGTGGATCTGATGGGGCTTATGTCACAAATTGTTGGATTAAAGCAAATGATACAGATTATTACATGAATGCATCTGGAACCGTGACTAAGAATGCTTGGGTAGGTGATTACTATTTGGATAGTAATGGCTATATTGTAAAGAATGCTTGGATTGGCGCATATTATTTGGATCAAGATGGTAAGTATGTAAGAAATGCATTTACTCCAGATGGCTATTATTGTGGATCTGATGGAGCTTATGTCACAAATTGTTGGGTCAAAGTGAATTGTAAGTATTACTACATGAATGCAGCTGGAACAGTGACTAAGAATGCTTGGGTCGGATCTTACTATTTAGGAAGTGATGGAGCTATGTTGACAAATACATATACTCCAGATGGATATTATGTTGGTTCAGATGGATTGTGGACACCAGCAAAATGGATTCAATCAGGTAATAAATGGTGGTATAGACATTCCGATGGTAGTTATACTACAAATGATTTTGAAGAAATTGGAAATCAAAGATATTATTTTGATTCCTATGGCTATATGGTTACGGGTTGGAAATGTATATCTGGTCAATGGTACTATTTTGATTCGAATGGTTTTTATCAGACGGGTGAACATTTTATAAATGGTGAGTATTATTATTTTAACAACCAAGGTATAATGCAGACTGGTTATGCAGAAGATGGTTGGGAATATAATAGTTCTGGACAAAGAATAGTATATTGGTCAAGTTATTCAACAAATCCAGTTTATCACCGTACGCCTCATAATATTAAGCAACATAATTTAGTTCGTGGTACATATTCTCAGGCAGTTGCTGCGGGTAAAACGAATTATTGTAAAACGTGTTAATGATGATAGAACTTCTCAATTTTTGGGAAGTTCTTTGTCATATTTGGGTTAAAATTAACATTTTTACAAGACAATCCTAAAGATTGGGTGTAATATAAAGCTAACTAATGGTTCTAGGAGGGTAATGAATGAACAAGAAAGATTTAAAAGCTGTATTGTTAGCCTCTGCATTATGTGGTGCTGCAGCTGTTGTACCAGTTATGGCAGATGAAGTAGAACAAGATCCAGTAGATGTACAAGATCAAGTTTTAAACACTTCAAATGATGGCAATGCAATCACAAATGATTCAGAGGTTGTAGAAAATACAGAAGCATCAGAGGATGTTACAGAGAATTTAGGTAGTGATTCTGTAGTGAATGAGGGTAGTGAATCTGTAGTGAATGAGGGAAGTGATTTTAGCGAAACAGAAACAACTACAGTTGTATCACAAGATGATTCCCAAAAAGATGGTTGGGATGAATATAATCAATAATACTATGAAAATGGTGAGTTAGTTAAGAATCAATTTAAAGAAATAGATGGTAATACATATTATTTTGATGAATATGGTTATAAACAAACCGGCTATTTAGATCAAGGAAATGATTGCTATTATTTTGATAATAATGGGGTTATGCAAAAAAATTATTTTAATGGCTCTGCATATTTTGGCGAAGATGGAAGACAAATCTATAACCAATGGCAATATGTAGATGGATATGGTTGGATGTATTTTGATGATTATGGATATAATTATCGGGCTTGGGAAGATGGAAGCTATAATTCATATTATATAGATGAAGAATATTATTTGTTTGATAATCAAGGTATAATGCAAACAAATAAAGAGTTTGGTAATCTTTATTATGGTGAGGATGGAAAAGCTGTTAAAAACAAATGGGTTCAATCCTCTGGAGGATATAGATATTATGGTCCATATGGGAATTACTATTGTGGATGGACGGATTCAGATGGTACAGAATATCCAGATCTTGAAGAAATCGATGGTAAATACTATGCCTTTGATTCGAATGGTTATATGAAGACTGGTTGGGTACATCAATGGGATACTTGGTACTATTTTAATGCAGATGGGTCTAGAGCTAGTAATCAATGGATTGATGATACATATTATGTGGATGCAAATGGATATATGTTAACAAATAGATGGATCGATGATTCTAATTATGTAGGTTCTGATGGTAAAAAGACAACAAATACTTGGGAATCTGTTTCTAATGGATGGAAGTATAAGTTAGGTGATTCTGGTTATGCTTCACAAAGAATGTGTTTCATTGATGGTCAATATTATGCGTTTAAATACGATGGTATGATGGCGCAAAATGAAATAGCTTACGTATCAAATGATTCATATAGTGGTGAGTCTAAATATGGAAGTGTTTATGCAGATGCAAATGGTCATTTAATAAAGGGATGGTACAAAACGGATTATGATCAATGGTACTATTTTGGTGATGATTATTTATCATTCCATGATGGTTTCATTACAATCGATGGCTATACGTATTATTTTAGTGGGGATGCGATGCAAGCATCAATGGACTTTTTAAAGGATGATAAAGTTTATCATGCGGATCAAGCTGGCCATGTGACATTGGTTGACACTTCAACGAAAACAGGATGGGCTGAATACGAATATTCAACTTATTATTTTATGAATGGTCAGATTGTGAAAAATCAGATTATTAGTGTGGATGGTAATAAATATTATTTCGATGCAGATGGAAAAAAATCGAATGGTTCATTTACTTTTGAAGGTAAAAATTATATCACTGATCAAAATGGAATCATTATTGAACATGCAGATGGTTGGTACCAATCACTAGATACTGATTCATGGTATTATTTCAAAAGTGGAAGTGCTATTTTCGATGAATTTTTGACTTTAGATAATAATACATATTACTTTAGTACAAATGGTGCAATGCAGACTGGTGTATTTAGTAAATTGATTACTGAAGATTATAATTCATATAACAAATACTATATGGCTGATAATAATGGACATATAATTTATGATAAAGGATGGATCCAAAATAATTTTGTTTGGTACTATATTGATGGTGATGATGGTTCATTAAAGCTTAATACTTGGTATGAAGAATATGGAAAGAAATATTATTTCAATTACAATGCTACATTAACATATGGTTTGTATGATCTATATAATGATATCTATTATTTCGATTCAAATGGTGTACTAGTTGATAATCTAGGAGAATTTACAGGATGGAAGAATTTCCATAATGTATGGTATTATTCAGATGGTACTTCTCAGCGTTATACAGGTAAAGTAGGAAATTACTATGTAAACTATGGTGTAATGATGACGAACTGTGTGGTCGATGATAAATATTATGTGGATTACAATGGTGAAATAAGAAAAGGCTGGATTAGTGATGGAAATTCTACATATACTAATTGGTATTATGCAGATCCAACTACTGGTTTACTTGCATATAATGAATGGAAGTTCATCAATAATCAATGGTATTATTTCCACAATCAATATATGAGTAAAGGTTATTGCACAGTTGATGGAACTTTGAATAAATTCGATAATAACGGTGTTTGGTTAGGTACATTAGCGCCTAATACATGGGAATATTATGAGGATGAATTGTTTGGCGGATCATGGTATTACATTAATGAAAAGGGACAATTTAATATTAAAAACAAGCTTACAATTAATGGACAAACATACTATTTTGGACGTATAATGCAAGGAGGAATGGGTGGTTTTGCACCTTATTTGGCATCTAATTCATTGTGGTATGATAGAGAAACAAAAGAATTTCATTGGATCAATAAAGAGGGAACTGGTTTTGAAGATTATGATGGATGGCATAGATCAGATCAAGGATGGTATGCTTATTTTGAAAATGGAAAAGCTGTTCAAGGATATAAAACAATTAATGGTAAGTTGTATCTATTCCCAGGTGGTTATATGTATACAGGAGTTCTAAATTATAATGGAAAAGCATATGTATATGATTTAGAAGGAAATAGTGTTTCTTACAATGAAGGTTGGAATTCATATAATGGTCAATGGTATTATATCCAAAATGGAAAAGCATTAAAGAATGTCATGATAGATGGATATTATTTAGATGGTTTTTACACATCAAATGGACTTACATGGGTTAATGGTTCACAAGGCAATGTTTTATTGAATAATGGTAAATTAGCTCAAAATGAATGGATCGAATATTATGGTGTTTGGTATTATGCTGACAATAATGGTCATGTTGTAAAGAATCAATGGGTTGGAGATTATTACTTGAATAATGAAGGCGTAATGGTTACAAATGACTGGATTGGAAACTATCATGTAGGTGCTGATGGAAAATGGGATGCCACTAGATAGTTAGCTTATAGTGAATTATGGACTTGGACAATGAGGAGTTGCCAAGTCTTTATTTTTAAGGATGAAACCACCTACATTTAATTGATGAAGAGCTGTAAAATTATATGTTTTCATAGTGACAAGTTATATTTACTATGATAGTATGGAATTAACGGAAAGGCTATAAATAACGGAATTTGGAGGTATGGTTATATGAAAAAAAGTTGCGTTAAGCTCGTTGCAATTAGCATGGCAGTTGGGTTGTTTGGATTTAATGTTCCAAGTAATATGCAAGCTCAAGAGGTTACAAATACAATAACATCTAAGAGTGGTGATGGCATTGCACTTGCAAATGAAGATGAAGGAATTGATGCACAACAAGTTCGATATGGAGATTGGGTACTTGTGAATGGGCGCTATAAGTTTCAATATGCTGAGGGTGGTTATGTCAAAAATGAAATTGGTGAGATTGGTGGTGTAACCTATGGCTTTGATGCAAATGGCTATATGGTTACAGGTTGGTTTCACTTAGAGGATGACTGGTATTATTTCGACAATAATGGTGCAATGCATTATGGTTGGTTACAATTAGATTCTAAATGGTATTATTTCGATCCAGAGTATGGCTATATGTATTGTTATTCATGGGAAGAAATAGATGGTGATACATACAGCTTTGATGAAAATGGTGTCATGGATGTTGGATGGTACAATTTTGTATGGGAAAATGGAGAATCAGATTGGTATTATTATTATCTAAATGGAAAAGAAGCTCGAGGTTGGTTACAAATAGGGGACAACTGGTATTATATGGATCCAGAGGATGGATCTATGCATTATAATATTGTTGAATACATTGATAATGGCAATTATTACTTTACTGAAAATGGAACAATGTATAAAGGTTGGCTTCAATATGAAGATGATTGGTATTTCTTTAATGATTCTGGACGTATGGTTATGTCAACTTGGGCAGACGACTATTACTTTGATAGTAATGGAATCATGGCTAAGGACACATGGATCGATGGGTACTATGTAGGTACAGATGGTAAGTATCGTCCTGCGCAATGGGTTCAGACAAATGGTAAATGGTGGTATAAACATCAGGATGGAAGCCATACTAGTAATGATTTTGAATTGATTGATGGACAAACATATTATTTTGATGAAAATGGCTACATGGTCAATGGTTGGAAACAAGTCGGTACTAACTGGTATTATTTCAACGAATCCGGTCATATGCTTAAAAATCAATGGTTAGGTGATTATTATTTTGGTTCAGATGGAGTAATGGCTACCAATACATGGATTGGCAACTACTATGTAGGTGCGGATGGAAAATGGATTCGTGATTATCAATAAATTTGAATGGTGTAAGGTGAATTTGCTTTATAAGCATATACACCAGAACGGTTTATAGCTAAGATTGGACGGGTAACCAAAATCATTTAGGATTTTAGCGCAATCATTTGGGGCCTAGTTTGGGGTCTGTAAATATTCGTAAATATTCAAATTCAAAAGAGATGTAAATCTGTATGTTGGTACATGCAGAAATGCATCTTTTTTTAGTTGTGTTTTTCGTAAGCGCCAAGTAATATGATGGATTGAAAATCATTCAAAAAAAAATCGACAATTATATAGAAAATTAGAGTTTTTAGAGTACAGTCTAAAAAATCTATAAAATGATTGGAGATGATTAGATGAAATTAGAGGATTTAACGCCCAAGCAGAGACTGAAGGCGGAAAAGTGGCTGGCAATCATTCGTGAATGTATAAATAGTGATCTATCAAACGAAGAATGGTGCGAACAGAATAACGTTAGTATTAAAAGTTATCTATTAATCTACAATCGTGTGGTTGACAAATCCTTTATTTACGGGTATATCTAG
>OLRP01001074.1_pt1 | contig 22904 bp, 17 predicted proteins | sample 1672401 | NCBI WGS metagenome assembly OLRP01 (sample SAMEA3136682, study PRJEB25190) | human gut metagenome | reverse complement strand
TTGCAGCACTGAAAAAGAATGTGAAAATCACAAAAGAAAACATCCCTGCAGCAACCCAGCTTTTCACACCGGACTGGATTGTTCGCTATATGGTAGAGAACAGTCTTGGTCGTTTATGGCTGGAGGGACACCCGGATGTGAAAGAACAGCTTTTACCGACAAAGGAAGAACAGTCTGCCTATGCTGCCGGAAACCGTGACCCGGAAGATACCAAATGGCATTACTATCTGGAAGAAGCCGAGCAGGAGCCAGAAGTGCAGGCACAGCTTGCAGAGATTCGCAAAGAATACGCCGCACTGACACCGGATCAGTTGAAAGTCATTGACCCATGCTCCGGTTCCGGTCATATTCTTGCATATATGTTTGATGTGCTGCTGAAGGTTTATGAATCCTGCGGCTATACTACTCGTGAAGCAGTGGCAAGTATTGTAGAAAATAATCTTTACGGTTTGGATATTGATGATCGTGCAGCACAGTTGGCTTATTTTGCGGTAATGATGAAAGCCCGTCAGTATGATCGCCGATTCTTCAGCCGTGGTATTCAACCCCATGTGTATGCTATTGTGGAAAGTGGATATACAGATAAAGATGGGGAAAAACATAAAAATTATGATGAATATGCACTTGAATATTTTTGTAATGGTGATATGAAACTCACAGTTGCTATGGATACCATTATCAATGAACTGCACGATGCAAAGGAATATGGTTCCATTCTGACTGTGACACCGCAGGATTGGGCTGTATTGTATGATCGCTTTGCTGAGATTGCGGAAGATATAAATATGTCCCGCGAGACGACATTGAGAGAATTACTGCCGTTGGTGCAGGTGGCAGAAGCACTGGCACAGGAATATGATGTGGTTGTGACAAATCCGCCGTATATGGGTAGCAATAATATGGGGATAACCCTGAGTTCTTTTGTAAAGACTAATTATCCAAACTCAAAGTCGGATATGAGTACAGTGTTTATGGAACTATGCCAGCATCGTTGTAAACATAATGGAATGTATGCAATGATTAACATTCCAGTTTGGATGACACAAAGTAGTTTTTCTGCTTTAAGAAGAAATTTACTGGGTAGTGCAACATTTGTGAATATGCTGCATTTGGGGAGAGGTATTTTTGGCTCTGATTTTGGAACAACTGCATTTGTTGTACGAAATGGATTAGAAAAAGATTATACAGCAACTTATAGGAGACTATTTGAAGGATTAACGCAAGTTGATTCGATTGACGTTAAAGAAAATTGGTTCTTTGAAGGAAAAAGTATTTATCATGCAAAGCAACATTTGTATGACAAAATAGATGGTTTGCCGATTGCTTATTGGGTAACAAAAGGGCAAGTTGCAGCTTTTGATTTTCCAGCATTAAATACTTTGGCTGAACCAAGACAGGGATTTGCGACGGGTGACAATGAACGATTTCTGCGTTTTTGGCAAGAAGTTGATTTCTCTCATGCCTGTTTTTCTTGTAAAAATAGAGATGAAGCTAAACAAAGTGAAAAGCGTTGGTTCCCATGCAATAAAGGCGGTGCATTTCGACGTTGGTATGGTAACAATGAGAGATTTGTGAATTGGGAAAACGACGGAGCTGAAATGATAGATTTTTCTGGATCAGTAATAAGAAATCCATCATATTATTTTAGGCAGGGAATGACATGGAGCACTGCTACCATGAGCAAACTTTCGATGCGTTATAGTCCTGTTGGTTTTTTGTTTGAATCTAAAGGATCAGTATGTTTTCCAGTAGATGACCAAAATCTGAGCTATTTATTGGCATTATTAAATACCAAGATGGTAGAAAAATTATTGCTTGTATTAGCACCAACCGTTGATTATCATGAGGGACCGCTTGGTAGAATCCCGGTTATTGTATCGAAAGAGTATTTTGCGGACGTATCTCGCTTGTCTGAACAGTGTGTTAGTTTAGCAAGATACGATTGGAACTCTTTTGAAACCTCATGGGACTTCCAGCGACATCCATTACTGCAATATGCCGTATTTACTCCGCAGATGGTTGCTAAAGAAGAAGCTAACGGCTATCTTACAATGAATGGTATTGCGGACGCATACCGTCATTGGGAACAGGTATGCAATGAACGCTTTAATCAGCTGAAAGCCAATGAGGAAGAATTGAACCGTATTTTCATTGATATTTATGGTTTGCAGGATGAACTGACACCGGAAGTTGAGGATAAGGACGTTACTGTCCGCAAGGCTGACCTTGGCAGAGATATTCGCTCTTTTATCTCCTATGCAGTTGGTTGTATGTTTGGTCGCTACTCTCTGGATACAGATGGTCTTGCCTATGCAGGCGGCAAGTGGGACAATAGTAAATATGCTTCTTTTGCTGTTGATAAGGATAACATTATCCCAATTTGCGACGATGAATATTTTGAGGATGATATTGTCGGTTTGTTCGTGGAGTTCGTGAAAACCGTTTACGGTGCAGAGACCCTAGACGAAAACCTGAAATTCATTGCTGATGCACTGGGCGGCAAAGGTCAGCCGAAAGATATAATTCGGAATTATTTCTTGAATGATTTTTACAAAGATCATTGTAAGACTTACCAGAAACGTCCGATTTACTGGTTGTTTGACAGTGGAAAAAAGAACGGCTTTAAGGCTCTGATTTATATGCATCGCTATCAGCCGGACACTATTGCTCGGATTCGTACCGATTATGTGCATGAACAGCAGGCTCGTTATCGCACTGCTATTGTCGATCTGGAACAGCGTATTGCCAATGCTTCCACCAGTGAACGTGTGAAGTTAAAAAAGAAATTGACTGCTTTGCAGGCACAGGATACAGAGCTTAGAACTTACGAGGAAAAAATTCATCACCTTGCTGACCAGATGATTTCGATTGATCTGGACGATGGCGTGAAGAAAAATTATGCAATTTTCCAAGATGTTTTGGCTAAAGTAAAGTAAGTAAGGGGGAACAGTATGAGTGATGAAATCAATATGACGATTTCTATCTCCACAGATGCTGATGGCTATGTTCTTTTGCGATGCGAGCATTGTGGCACATATTTTAAGGGAACTCCTTCTGATTTAAAGGATGACGGAGTGCTCCATATATTTTGTCCAAGTTGCGGTTTAATAAGCAAAAATTATTTTACTGAGGATGTACTTGAACTTGCCATGAAAATGGCGAAGAATGCCGTTAAGGATATGATTTATAATGAATTCAAAAAAATGGAACGGCATAGCACAAGAGGAATCATTACATTCAAGACTGGAAAACGTCCAAAGCATGAAAATGAAGATCCTATTCGTTCAGGAATAGAAGCAATGGAAATTTGTAAATTTCCATGTTGTAAGCGTACTGCGAAAATTAAACCATTATTAAAGATGACGGGTGCATATTGCCCGTTTTGTGGGGTGAAAAATTATGAAATTGAATAGAAAAGAATTGCGAAAAATTCAATATGATTTTAACAGCTGCTCTAATCGACTACTTCAGGCAAATTATGAAGATTATGCTGATGTGCTTAGAAAATTTATGAACTACATAGATAGCACTCCGATTATAAGTGATTACATCTATGGTTGCGGCAGTTGTGATTGGAATTTAGAAGAAGAAATTAAAAAAGTACGAGGATCATATGGACGTTTGATTTTTTCGTTGGGTGAAAATGATGGAGAGGAAATACGAAATGTGTACGCTGTTTTAAAATACTTAGTAGAAAATAACAGCCATGTATATTGCGATATTGCCATGGGATATTCTTCTTCATCTAAATGGCAGGATAAGATCAAAGGTTTTAATGAACGATTTGTTATGGTGTTGATTCGCCATGTGGAAAGCTATTTAACGAAAGTAGGTATTGATATGGGAATAGATGAAAAGAATATTTATAATGTGACAGTGCAAAATGGTCAAGCTATTATTGCAAATGATAATTCGTCTGTTACGGCAACTACAAATATCGGGGCAACAGCAAACGATATAGAACAGTTGATTGCCGCAGTTAGAACGAAGATGGACACTCTTACGTCAGATGAAGATAAAGAAGCTGCATCTGAAAGCCTGGAAGTTATAGAAGCAGAAGTTATATCTGAAAAGCCAAAGAAATCTATGATAAAGACGGCAATAGCTTCGTTACAAGCTATAAAAGGAACTGTCGAATTTGGATCGGCAGTTGCGGCTTTGATTCAATTTGTTGGACCAATGCTATCGTAACAATGGTTAAAACTGTAAAAGAGAGTACGGTATTATTACGACTATAGAAGAAATTCTTGCAGGAGAATTTAAGAATATGGAGTTCAAAGAGAACTTGATTAAGAAAAGTATCAAATATATGAAATCTGTGGGAATTTGCTGGTAATGAAGTTAATTTGAGCAATTAATATTTATCGAGGTCATATTGACACAAATAATGCCATAAACAACGCCAATGGCACTGAATATGGCGTTAATAATATAGAGAGAACCGGATAAATGACATCAAAGTGCGGATAAGTGCCGTTAAAGTGCCGGATACCAAGGAAGGAAAGAAAGTGACTTATGGATACAGAAAAAGTAATACAGGACTTAAACCGCAGATTTGCTGCACCTCTGCCGGAGTTTTATCAGCGTCGTATCATCTTTTGGTACGATGAAGATAAGGAATTTGAGGATAGGCTGGATGAAGTGGTTTTGGAAAATGCAAAGGTGATTGCTCTGACTGGCAATAATGCGTTTTCTGTGAAGAAACTGCTTTCGGTAGATGATCTGACCACAAATTATCTGGTTTACAGTCCTTTAGCATATAATCGTCCCGATGATAACTGGCTTCTGGATGTGGAGCTTTACAGTGAGGAGTTTCGGGCAGATCTGATTTCTATTTGGATGGATGAGATGGGACTTGTATCGAATCCGGCTATGCGGAAGCAGGTCAAGAATTACCGTGCTTATTTCAATGCGAAAGACCGCAGATTGAAAGTCAGCACACAGAATAAAGTTCCGGCAACTCCGGCACAGCTGCACATGGCTGTCATGGCGGCAATCTGCGGATTGAAAGACGCACAGCCGAATATGATTCTCCGCAGCGTGTTCCGGGCAGGACTGGATTTGAAGAACAATACTGTTTATCAGGATTTCGTAAAATATCATGCTGACGGTGCATTTTGGGCGATGGTTCGTCAGGGATGCGGATTTAATGAGGAAGAACCAGATCTTGGACGACTGGCGATTCATCTGCTTTTGACTGCCGCTACCCGCACCATGCGGCAGGAGTATCTTGCCGGACTGGATAGCTTCATTTCCATGCCGCACCAGGCATATTGCTATGATTTTATTTCCGAGTGGTTGCACAGCGAAGATATTCAGCAGTTATATGATGTGGCACGGTATGTTGAAGATGAAGCCCGTCTGCATCAGCGGTTTGAAAAACTGACAGTGGACGATCTGGCAGGAACGGAATGTTTCCCGTGCATCAACGAAGTGATTTTGACAAAGCTGATGACAGAGATCAGTGACCATATCATTGATGTGGATACGATTACTTCTACCGTTGAAAAGCGTAGAACTTGTGCATGGTATGAGCCATTTAAAAACTTTTATGACGGCATTTTACAAGTGGCAAATATGCAGAGCTTCTTTAAAGAACATTCTGCCGGATTTCATACCGCAGAAGCAAAGAGTATCTTGAAAGAATATACAGAAAGCTACTATCAGATGGACACCTATTACCGTTTGTTCCACCTGAGTTTTCAAAAGAGTCTGGAGACTTCCAATATTCTGCTGGATGATTTATTCAAGCACGTTGTTGATAAGGTGGAAGGGCTCTATACTCACTGGTTCCTGGGTGAGTTAGGTAACAACTGGTCGGATGTATGTGCAGATGAAATGGCAAACTATGGAAAGGTTTTAGATGTACCACAACAGGAAGAATTTTATCGTTCTCGCATTAAGAACTCGGATACTAAGGTGTTTGTGATTATTTCAGATGCCATGCGTTATGAGGTGGCAGCTGCGATGGCAGATCAGCTTCAGAGAGAAACACAGAGTAAGGTTTCCATCAGCAGTATGCAAAGCATTTTCCCTTCTATCACAAAGTTCGGTATGGCAGCGTTACTGCCGCATAAAAAACTGACAGTAGAAGTTCGAAACGATATTTTGACAGTTCTGGCAGATAGTCAGTCTACGGCAAGCACTTATCGGGATAAGATTCTGAAATCAGAAGATCCGGCGAGTGTGGCTTTGAAATATAACGATATTATTGCCATGAAGCGAGCAGAACGAAGTGCTTTGGTGAGAGGTATGGATGTGGTTTACATTTATCATGACACCATTGATGAAGCCAGTCATACTTCGGATACTGCTGTTTTTGCCGCCTGTGATAAAGCGATTTCGGAATTGAAGAATCTTGTGCGAATTATTGTAAATGAATTTGGCGGTACGAATATTTTGATTACGGCTGATCATGGATTCCTTTATACATATAGTCCTTTGAAAGAAGAGGATAAGGTAGATAAAAAAAGATTTTTTGATGTAGATGCAAAGAATTCTGATGATATAAAAAAAGAAAGCATCAGGCGATGTGTGGAATATGGCAGAAGATATGCAATTATGCAGAAAGGTGTGCATCCGGATTATTTGATGCCTGTAAAGTTATTGGATGGGAATACAGAATTTGAAGGATTTGCTCCAAGAGAAAGTATCAGGATTAAGATGAGCGGCGGTGGCATGAATTTTGTGCATGGCGGTATAAGCTTGCAGGAAATGGTAGTTCCGGTTATTGAATATCATCATTTGCGTAATGATTCTATGGAATATAAGCGTAATAAACAGAAATATGATACCAAGCCGGTAACGGTTAATCTGCTGTCCGCAAACCGTAAAATCAGCAATATGATTTTCTCACTGAATTTCTATCAGAAAGATGCAGTCAGTGCAAATCGTGAAGCGGCTACTTATCAGGTTTACTTTACGGACGAAAACGGCAAGCAGATTAGTGATGTTCAGAAGATCATTGCAGATAAGACCAGCGACAACGGATCAGAGAGAACTTTCCGCTGTCAGTTCAATCTGAAATCTCTGAAATACAGCAATACCGCTACATACTATCTGGTAATCGCAGATGAACAGGGACTGCAAATGCCGCAGCGTGAGCCGTTTCAGATTGACATCGCTTTTGCGGTGGATGAGTTTGATTTCTTTAGTTAATGTCGCGGGAGGACAAAAAGATGGAGCAATTTACAGAGGGTGAAAGCACTCGTGAAGAGATAAAGAACAAACTTCGTCAGAATTTTGATGGTAAGATTGTTCGAAAAGACTTAACAAAGAAAATTAAGGAAGGGGCGAATGTTCCGGTTTATGTACTGGAGTTTTTGTTGGGCCAGTATTGCAGTTCGGATGATGAATCTGTCATTGAAAAAGGTGTACAAAATGTAAAGCGTATTCTTGCCGATGAATACTCGGAAAAGTTTGATCGTCTGCTTTGCGGCGGTATCTGGTGTATCGTTCAGCTGGACTATGAAGTTGAAGGAGATAATAACTTTGGCATTGAGGATATTGATGGAAATCCGCTTCGTTCTAAACAGAAAAAGCAAAAAGATATTTCACCAATCAGTATCCGCAAACTGACACCGATTCAGACGCCACATATGATATTGATGAGCTGAAGCAGGGGCGAAAAGCCTTTAATTGAACTTATAGATTCACAAAAAGAAATAGAAAAAATGTTCCATCCGTTTGATAATAATGTTGGAATACTATTTGAAAAGATTAGTGATGTGCCTGAATTTCAAAACTGGTTTCAAGAAATAAAATTGGAATTACATGGAATTTATGATCGAACTCATGACACTTTTGTTGGAGAAACTATAAATATGTGTGGTAAGCGTGTGGATGAGTTTACGGAGAAAAAATATTTTGTTGAGCTTGTTGGAAAACTTCAGGCTATTAGAAAAAATATTGATAAATATTATCCAGATGAGAAAAAAGAGTCGTCACACTCACAAGGAAGTGCTTCTGGTATGAAAAAGAAACCGCTTATATTTATAAGCCATTCTTCTAAGAATAAAGATCAAGTTGTAAAAATTGCGGACTTACTTCGTTCAATCAATTTAAGTCCTCGTAGAGATATTTTTTGCAGCTCCCTTCCAGGATATGGAATACCAAACGGAGCTAATATTTTTGACTTTTTAAGGGAGCGGTTCCTTAATTATGACTTACATATTATTTTTGTACATTCGCCAGAATATTATGAAAGCCCAGTCAGCTTAAATGAAATGGGTGCAGCATGGGTATTAAGAGCCAATGCAACGTCCCTTCTTCTTCCTGGTTTTGATTTTTCTGGAATGAAAGGTGTAATTGGAAGTGATTGCATTGCTATTAAGTTGGATGGTGATAGTTCAGAAGTAAAAGACCGCCTGAATCAGTTGAGACGGGAATTAGAATCAGAATTTGATATTTCGGATAATGAAGATATTATTTGGGAAGAAGCAAGGGACAAGTTTATCCGTGAAATAAATGGCGATGTATCAACTCCAAATGAGAATATCAGTGCTACACCTGCCTTAATTACAGAGGAAATGAAGCAACTTCTTAAAAAAGTGGCTGCTGTAACAGAAGGACAGATTTTGATAGACTCTGATTTGGAATCAGGTACATATATTCAAATTGGCAGTGAAGTAGTTGCCAAGGAATATCCAGATAGACGGAAATATGTTGTTTGGGAAGAAGCACTTAATGCTTGCTTGCAAGCAAAATATATTGAAAGAAAAAGTGAAGCGGTTTGTGTGATTACGAATGCTGGATACAAAGCAGTTGAGTAGAAAATGACATGAACTGGAGAATTTCACAGACTGCGATTAGATTATAGTAGCAGGTGATCACACCGATCCTCTGCGGAGGCGATGCGATCGGCTCGGTGATCCTCTGCAAATGCTTTTGCCTATATGAATCTTGTGGAAGCATGGGGCAGCGGTATTCCAAAGCTCATGCAGGCTATGCAGGAGTATGGATTGCGAGAACCGGAATTTATTGATATGGAGGTAGCATTCCGCATCAATCTTTATCGAGGTCAAAATGAGGTCATCAAGGTCAAAAATCAGAATTGTGATCTCGATAACCCCAATAATGACCGTAATGACCTTGAAACTCGATTGTCAGAACTGATTCGGAAAAATCCAGAATTGACACATAAAGTATTAGCAGAAGCACTTGCAGTTTCTGCTGCAACGATTAAGCGTACACTTACAAAGATGCAGCGTGAAGGTAAAGTTATCCGTGAAGGTTCTAATCGAAAAGGCAAATGGATATTGACAGACAAAATGAAATAGGATTGATAATGACACGGAAAGAAGTATTTAGCTGGTGCAAACAGTAATACGGTACAGAGCCGGAATAGAAAAATGCATTAATAAAAAGGATCATGAATAAATGGACACATCAGAATTTTACGGAAAAGAAAAAATCAGCCGCATTTTATTAAAAATCGCACCGCCTGTCATGCTGGCACAGCTAATCCAGGCACTTTATAACATAGTGGACAGCCTGTTTGTGGGCAAATATTCAGAGACAGGTCTGACGGCACTGTCCATTATTTATCCGCTTCAGCTGTTAATGATCGCCCTTGCGGTGGGGACGGGCGTCGGGATCAACACCGACATGGCATATTATTTCGGAATCCGCCAGGAGAAAAAAGCAGAAGAAGTGGCAGGCATAGGCACGCCGCTGGCAGTTTTTCTATGGATTGTTTTTGCAGCAGTCTGTTATCTGATCATGCCGTTTTATGCGAGGATTTCGACAAATTCAGAAGAAATCATACGAGATGTTGTCGTATATGGAAGAATCGTCTGCGTGGTCAGTATCGGACTGTTTACAGAAGGAGTCTGGAGCAAAATCCTGCAGGCACGCGGAGATATGAAAACGCCGATGGTGGCACAGATCGCCGGAGCGATCACGAATATCATTCTTGATCCGATCCTGATTTTCGGGATGTTTGGCATACATAAATTCGGAATCGCCGGTGCAGCGACCGCCACGGTGATCGGGCAGATCGTAGCGGCTCTTGTGGTCATGAGAAAAGCTTTTGTGAGATCACCGGAAAAATCCTGTTATCTGCCGCACATCAAAAGGATTTATCAGCTTGGGATACCGAACATTCTCATGCAGTCTGCGTACACGTTTTATATTTTCGGGCTGAATATGATCCTCGCAGGATTTTCGGATCAGGCGGTGACGGCACTTGGGCTGTATTACAAATGGCAGAGTTTTTTCTTTATTCCACTCGGAGCATTGCAGACCTGCATCGTACCGGTCATCAGCTTCAATTATGCGGCAAAAGATCAGGAGAGATGCAAAGCCGTGCTGAAAGAATCCCTGATCGCGGGAATGGCTCTGATGTTTCTTGGAACGCTGTGTTTTGAATTTCTGCCGGTTCAAATGCTTTCAACCTTTTCGAAAGATGCACAGGTGATTGCAATCGGAACGAACGGATTTCATTATATTGGAGTTGCATTTATCCCGATGGTCACTTCACTGATTTTTCCGGTGTATTTTCAGGCGATCGGCAGTGCCGTGAAAAGTTCGATTCTTACCGTTGTGAGGACAATGGTTTTGTTTGTTCCGCTTGGATATCTGTTTTCCAGGTTTGGACTGCAGTATTTCTGGCTGACCTTTCCAGTGACGGAAGTGCTCACAACACTGGTCGGATTTAAATTTTACCGTTCACAGCAGGCGTAGTATTCTTCCAGAACCTGCCCGGTGAGTGTCAGGCACAGAGCAAGGCTTCTGGTGACATACCGGATGTGCCATGGTTCCGCCGGGATCTTTGTCAGATGTTCTTTGCCTTTGGGATAACGTATGATAAAACCATAAAGAGGGGCATGGCGGGCAAGCCATCGCCCTTCTGCTGTTTCTGAAAAAGCCTGCGAAAGATTCAAAGAGACGGTCGGGCAGGATACATCAAGGGCCAGTCCGGTCTGATGTTCGCTGCATCCCGGCATGGCAGTTTCGCATAGAGATGAAGCGGCAGAAGATTTGCAGCAGGCCTTCTGATAGAGTATTTCCTGACGTTCGTAGCTGCGGTATCCGGAGATGCCATAGAGAAAAATCCCCTCTGCTTTGGCGGCGTCAAAAAGCCGTTTTGCGTGTCTGGCAGCCCGGACTTCCAGAAAACGCTTCTCGTCCGAAGGATCTGCGGCAAATGCAATATCTGGTGCAGCCAGTGATGGCGGCACAAAATCTTCAGGCAGTCTGTTTTCACAGTTGACAAGCATTTCATAAGAAAACATAAAAAATCCCCTTCCTGTACTGAGAACAGTCTATGAAGGGGATTTCTCTTTTATGCCATCTTAGTATTCCAGAGCTTCCAGGCTCATTTTTTCGAGCAGATCCGATTTGATCTTGTAGAGCTTGTCTGAAAGGTCTACATAGACATGCTGCGGATTTGCGAAACGTTTTGTTTCATCCCAGATAGTATCGAGCTCTTTTTTGCTGTAATCACGGATTTTCATCACGCTTGGAGAATCATAAACACATTCGCCGTTTTTAAACACCGGAACAAGCAGCTCACGAAGTGTATAGGTATTTGCACGTACTTTTGTCTTTTTCCAGGTTTCCTGCGGGTCGAAAATGATCATATCTTTACTCTCGTCAAACGTTTCGTCGGCAAGACAGATCAGATCGGCACGGATCTTTCCGGTCGTTTTGCTGTAAATACGGTAGATCGTTTTGTTTCCAGGATTGGTGATCTTTTCAGTGTTCTCAGAAAGCTTGATCTTCGGAATAAATTCTCCGGTTTCTTTGTCTTCTACGGCAGCAAGTTTGTATACACCGCCGAAAGCAGGGCAGTCCCTGGAAGTGATCATGTTGGTTCCGACACCCCAGGAAGTGATTTTACATCCCTGAGCTTTTAAACTCTCGATCAGATACTCATCCAGATCACTGGAAGCAGAAATATAAGCATCATCGAAGCCGGCGGCATCCAGCAGTTTTCTTGCCTGCTTGGACATATAAGCGAGGTCACCGCTGTCGAGACGGATTCCGTAATTTTTCAGCGGAATACCGGCATTTCGCATTTCTTCAAAAACACGGATTGCATTTGGCACGCCGGATTTTAACGTATCGTAAGTATCAACCAGCAGACAGCAGGCATCCGGATACATATTTGCATATGTTTTAAACGCAGTGTATTCATCCGGGAAACTCATGATCCAGCTGTGTGCATGCGTACCCTTTACCGGAACATCAAAAAGCTGTCCGGCAAGCACATTGGAAGTGCCGATGCATCCGCCGATCATGGCAGCTCTTGCACCATAAACACCGGCATCCGGACCCTGTGCACGACGCAGGCCAAACTCCATGATGCCATCACCTTTTGCAGCACAGACAACACGGGAAGCTTTTGTAGCAATCAGACTCTGGTGGTTGATGATCGTCAGAATAGCAGTCTCTACCAGCTGTGCCTCCATGATCGGGGCAACCACCTTGACCAGCGGCTCACGCGGGAAAACAACGGTGCCTTCCGGAATCGCATAAATATCACCGCTGAAACGGAAATCAGCCAGATAGTTCAGAAAATCTTCATCAAACGTGTTCAGGCTTCTCAGATAAGCGATATCCTCCTTGCTGAAACGAAGATTTTTAATATAATCAATTACCTGATCCAGTCCGGCAGCGATCGCATAGCCACCGTCGCATGGATTTTTGCGGTAAAAAGCATCAAAAACTACTTTCTCGGTATTCTGTGTTTTAAAATAGCCCTGCATCATCGTTAATTCATAGAAATCGGTCAGCAGGGTAAGATTCATAGTACTCATAGTTTCCTCCATTCTGCATACATTGGGGTTCTTTTCTTCCTGTTATAACACATCACGGGCTGGAAGAAAAGGGAAAATAAAAAAAGATTTAAAAAAGTTAAAAAAAGTGCTTGACATTTTATGAACGTTACTATATAATTCTCATTGTTGTGAGCAACAAAAACGCAACAGAGTAAAATAATGATGGGCTATCGCCAAATGGTAAGGCAACGGACTCTGACTCCGTCATTTCAAGGTTCGAATCCTTGTAGCCCAGTTAAGAAGGTTGTCTGCTAAGACAACCTTTTCTGCATATACAGAAAATAAAATGAGTTACCAGGCAAATGAAAATCAGGACATCCGTTTGATAGCATCCCCCTCACCTACCGCTTAGTGCTCTGCACACTTGAAGCGGGGAAATGCTTCTCTGCGTTCAAAAAACAGGATGTTTGGTTTTAAAGATGCCACAAGATTCGGGAGGAACGTATGATTTATCAGTTTGACAGCAGAGTTCGTTACAGCGAAGTGGATGAGAATCGCAGGATCACACTTCTTTCTATATTAAATTATTTTCAGGACTGCAGCAGTTTTCATTCGGAAAAGATAGGCTTCGGGATTGATTATCTGAAGGAAAAGCAGTGTGCATGGGTTCTGTCGTCCTGGCAGATCGTGCTTGGGGAGCTGCCGGTGTTTGGACAGGAGATCACCGTTCAGACCTGGCCATATTCTTTTAAGGGATTTCTCGGCGAAAGGAATTTCTGCATCCGGGATGAAAAAGGTGAAAAGCTTGCCTGGGCGAATACATTGTGGACTTATGTGGATTTAAAGACCGGACATCCGACCAGAGTTCCGAAAGAGGAGCAGGAAGCGTATGTGCTGCACGAGAAGCTGGATATGGATTATGCACCGCGAAAGATCGCCCTTCCGGAAGAAATGGAAAAGAAAGAGTACTTTCTGATCGTGAAACATCACATTGATACAAATCATCATGTCAATAATGGACAATATGTGCAGATGGCGATGGAGCTTCTGCCGGATGATTTCCGGATTTCCCAGATGCGTGCAGAGTATAAAAAGGCAGCACTTCTCGGTGATATGGTTGTGCCTTATATTCATATAGAAGAGAAAAAATGTACGGTGTTGCTGTGTGATGAGGCACAGAAACCGTATGCAGTGGTAGAATTTCAGTAACTATTCAGTAGGTAGTATCCCGCGAGGTGTTTTGACATGAATATGCCAAAATCCCGAGACATGCAGGTCAAAATGCCATTAACGAAGGTGATTTTAAATGCATTTTGACTCGTAACTGTGAAGGTGCTGAACGGTTACGAATTTCAGAACAAATAAACAGGAATACAAAAAACGAGGAGAAAGAATATGTTTCATTTAGGAGAAAGCCAGGAACTTTATGTAGTAAAAGAAGTAGGATTTGGAATTTATCTCGGAGAAGAGGAAAATGCGACTGAAAAAGTACTGCTTCCAAAGAAAGAAGTTCCGGAAGGCATCAAGGCAGGAGATACATTAGAAGTATTTTTATATAAAGATTCACAGGATCGGCTGATTGCAACGACACGTACGCCGAAAGTCCGCCTGGGAGAAACAGCCGTGCTTCGCGTCGCTGATACAGGAAAAATCGGTGCATTTCTGGACTGGGGACTGGAAAAGGATCTGTTTCTTCCATATAAAGAGCAGACAAAGCGTGTGCAGCCGGGGGAAGAGTGTCTGGCGGCACTTTACATTGATAAGAGCAGTCGTCTCTGTGCTACGATGAAAGTGTATGAATATCTGAAAAAAGATTCTCCATATCAGAGAGACGATAAAGTGACCGGCCGTATTTATGAGATCAGCGAGAATTTTGGTGTTTTTGTGGCAGTGGATGACTGTTATTCCGGTCTGATCCCTGCAAAAGAAGCACAGGGCAAATACCGCGTGGGCGATATTTTAAATCTTCGTGTGACGAGAGTACAGGAAGATGGCAAACTGGATCTTTCGGATAAAGAAAAGATTCCGCAGCAGATGGAAAAAGATGCAGAAGCCGTGATGAAGGTGATTGAAGAATTTGAAGGCGTACTTCCGTTTAACGATAAAGTTTCACCGGAGATCATCAAAAGAGAATTCGGACTCAGTAAGAATGCATTCAAACGTGCCGTTGGAAGACTGTTGAAACAGGGACGTATCGAAATTACAGAGAATCGCATCATAAAACGGTAAAAACGCACAATAATTTTTTGAGAATCAAACAATTTGAAGATAGGCATTAAACATTATGCCATATTTTCCTGCGATTTTTTCAGGAAAAATTTGCTTGCGTCGTTTGAAAACTGAATTTATAATAGGAAATGAAAAAAGATAGAAACATCTTTATCAGCAAAGAGCATACATTTGTTAGGAGGGCATGAGCATGAAGAAAGCAATCAGTACAGACAAAGCTCCTGCAGCAATTGGACCATATTCACAGGCGATCGAAGTAAACGGTATGGTATATACATCCGGAGTGATCCCGGTAGTTCCGTCAACAGGCGAGATTCCGGAAGGTGCAGCCGCACAGGCAGATCAGGCGATCGGCAATCTGGCAGCACTGTTAAAAGAAGCCGGTACTTCCACAGAAAACGTGGTAAAGACAACCGTATTTATTAAAAATATGGAAGACTTTGGTACCATCAATGAAGTTTATGCAAAATATTTCACCGGTACCTACCCGGCACGTTCCTGTGTTGAAGTTGCGAGACTGCCAAAAGATGTCCTGATCGAGATCGAGGCAATCGCAATCAAATAAATAGAATAATCACTTTTCAACATTTTTATCTGAAAGGAGAATGAATTATGAAAGTAATGGGAATAAAAGATATTGATAAATTTTTTGAGGTAGTAGACAGCTGCAAAGGAAAAGTAGAGCTTGTAACAGGCGAAGGTGACAGACTGAATCTGAAATCTAAGCTGTCACAGTATGTATCTCTGGCAAATATCTTCTCAAACGGCGAAATTCCGGAACTGGAGATCGTTGCATACGAAAAAGAAGATATTGATAAACTGATGGATTACATGATCAGCCGCAACAACTGATTGTATAACAATAAGTAAAAATCAAGATCAAGGCAGTCGGGCAACGCCCGGCTGTTTTTTTATCTTTGTCTTTAAAAATTAAACTTTGAAAATACAAAAAGAAATGAATTTTATGGTAGAATAAAATTATGATGCCAGGATCAAAATGTCAAATTGTCGTTCTTGCCGGCAAGACAGGACATTTCACTGACATTATTAAAAATAAAAAACGTGGAGGAAAAACAAATGAACAAGACACCGAAGATAAACAGGCTGTTTCTGGTGACCGTTATCTGGATACTGCTTTCCGGGATTTTTCTGGGATTTATCCCGTTTGTTCGTTCGATGGATGCGACGCAGCTGATGCTTTTGAGCCAGCTTCTGTATTTGATGCCGGTTATTGGATTTATGATCATAAACAAGGTAGACCCGAGAAAGTGGATGCCATTTAAACCACTGAAGTTATCGGTGATCGCAATGGTCATTTTATATGCAGTGCTGATGATCCCTGTTACATCCTGGCTGAATCTGCTTTCTATGCTTTTCGTAAGAAATGCATTTGAAAGTTCACAGTCGGAACTGACGCAGAATGCACTCTGGGTCAATATGATTGTGATGGCAGTCATTCCGCCGATCTGCGAAGAATTTACGTTCCGTGGTCTCTATTATAATGGATATCGTCAGAGAGGTGTGTGGTGTGCGATTCTTGGATCTGCACTGGCGTTTGGTCTGATGCACATGAACTTTAATCAGTTCTGCTATGCTTTTGTACCGGGCATTGCGTTGGGCATTCTGCTGGAGGCGACAGGAAGTATTTTTGCTACGATGACAGCACATTTTGTGGTCAATGGATGGAGTACGGCATTGATGGCAGTTTCCAAACTGCTTTATGGAACTTCTGCCGGCAGTTCTTCCGCAAGTTCCGGAGCATTGACAACACAGGACATGATCGGTGTGATCAATGTTTATTCCGTGATCGCGGCGATCTGTATTTTTGCAGCGATCGGAGTGCTGATCTGGATTGCGAAACACTGTGGACGTTATGAGCATCTGAAATGGTGTTTTAAACGAAGAGAAAAACGTCCGGGTGAACCGAAAACCATGTTTACACCGGCATTTGCGGTGGCAACAGTTATAGTAGTGATCTACATGATATTGAGAGGGTGAGGTGCAGTTTGAGTTTTACACATTTACATGTTCATACAGAATATAGTTTGCTGGATGGATCAAATAAAATCAAAGAATACGTTGCACGGGTAAAAGAACTGGGCATGAACAGTGCGGCCATCACAGACCACGGTGTTATGTACGGTGTGATCGATTTTTACCGTGAAGCAAAAGCAGCCGGGATCAATCCGGTTCTTGGATGTGAGGTGTATGTAGCACCCGGATCCAGATTTGACCGAGAAGCCGGAAGCGGTGATGACCGCTACTATCATCTGGTATTATTAGCAGAAAATAACACAGGTTACAGTAATCTGACCAAGATTGTATCAAAAGGTTTTACAGAAGGTTTCTATTATAAACCGCGTGTGGATATGGAAGTCCTGGAAAAATATCATGAAGGTATCATTGCCCTGTCTGCGTGTCTGGCAGGAGAAGTCCAAAAATATCTGGTGCGTGGTATGTACGAAGAAGCAGTGCGTGCCGCCAGACGCTACGAAGGAATTTTCGGAAGGGGCAACTTTTTCCTGGAGCTTCAGGATCATGGCATCCCGGAACAGAAAGCAGTCAATACACAGCTCCTTCGGATGAGCAAAGAGACAGGCATAGATCTGGTGGCGACAAATGATGTGCATTACACGTATGCATCCGATGCGGATTCTCATGATATTCTGCTGTGTTTACAGACCGGAAAGAAACTGTCGGATACCGACCGTATGCGTTATGAAGGCGGACAGTATTTTGTAAAATCCGAAGAAGAAATGAAAAACCTGTTTCCGTATGCACTAGAAGCACTGGAAAACACACAGAAAATCGCAGACCGTTGTCATGTGGAGATTGAGTTTGGTGTGACAAAACTTCCGAAATATGATGTGCCGGATGGCTATACATCATGGGAATATTTACAGAAACTTTGCCACGACGGACTGGTTCGCTGTTATGGCGAAGAGACGAAAGGATTAAAAGAACGTCTGGACTATGAGCTTGGCATCATTCAGAAAATGGGATATGTCGATTATTTCCTGATCGTATGGGATTATATCAAATTTGCCCGCGACCACGATATTATGGTAGGACCGGGACGAGGCTCGGCTGCAGGAAGCCTTGTCTCCTATACACTTGGCATTACACAGCTTGATCCTCTGAAATATAACTTACTGTTTGAACGTTTTCTGAACCCGGAACGTGTCTCCATGCCCGATATTGACGTGGATTTCTGCTTCGAAAGAAGACAGGAAGTCATTGATTACGTTGTGGAAAAATACGGCAAAGATCAGGTTGCACAGATCGTGACCTTTGGTACGATGGCGGCAAGAGGCGTGATCCGTGATGTCGGCCGTGTAATGGATCTTCCGTATGCAATGGTCGATTCAATCGCAAAAATGATCCCGACTGAGATCGGCATTACCATAGATAAAGCATTTCAGAGAAATCCGGAATTCAAAAAAATCTATGACGAAGATCCGCAGGTGCATGAGCTAATCGATATGTCGAGAAGACTGGAAGGTCTGCCACGTCATACCTCCATGCATGCAGCCGGGGTTGTGATCTGTCAGAAAGCGGTCGATGAGTTTGTGCCGCTCTCCAGAGGCAGCGACGGTGCGATCACGACGCAGTTTACGATGACGACACTGGAAGAATTGGGGCTGCTGAAAATGGACTTCCTGGGATTGCGTACCCTTACCGTTATCCAGAATGCAGTCCGTCTTGCAGAAAAATCGACCGGAAAAATCATTGATATCGATCATATTGATTTTAATGACAAAGCCGTCCTGGATTCCATCGGAACTGGTAAGACAGAAGGCATTTTCCAGCTTGAAAGCGGCGGAATGAAAAACTTCATGAAAGAGCTGAAACCGCAGAGCCTGGAGGATATCATCGCCGGAATTTCCCTGTACCGTCCGGGTCCTATGGATTTTATTCCGCGTTATATCAAAGGTAAAAATAACCCGGATACGATCACGTACGAATGCCCGGAACTGGAGCCGATCCTGGAGCCGACTTACGGCTGTATCGTATACCAGGAACAGGTTATGCAGATCGTGCGTGCCCTCGGCGGCTATACGCTTGGACGAAGCGACCTTCTGCGTCGTGCGATGTCCAAGAAAAAAGCAGCCGTCATGGAAAAAGAACGTCAGAATTTTGTCTATGGAAATGAAGAAGAAGGCGTGCCGGGCTGCATCAAAAACGGAATTTCAGAAGAAATTGCAAATCATATCTATGATGAGATGACCGATTTTGCAAAATATGCATTCAATAAATCACATGCGGCATGTTATGCGGTGGTTGCATATCAGACAGCATGGCTGAAATATTACTATCCGGTAGAATTTATGGCAGCTTTGATGACCTCTGTCATTGATAATCCACCGAAAGTGGCAGAATATATTCTGAACTGCCGCCAGATGGGGATCCGTCTGCTTCCGCCGGATATCAACAAGGGTGAGAGTGCTTTTTCCGTAGAAGAAAACGAAAGCACGGAAAAAACAGGAGAAGAAACATTTAAATATAATAAAAGCATCCGATATGGCCTTTCTGCGATCAAAAGTATCGGAAAACCGGTGATCGATGCAATCGTGCGGGAACGAAACCAGAATGGAATCTATCGAAATTTCCGCAATTTTGTGGAACGTCTGTCCGGAAAAGAATTAAATAAACGCACCATAGAGAATTTCATCAAAGCAGGAGCACTGGATGGTCTTTGTGATAACCGAAAGCAGCTGATGATGATCTATGTGCAGGTTGTGGACAGTGTAAATCAGGAGAAGAAAAATGCAATGGCAGGTCAGATGTCTCTGTTTGACTTTGTGGCGGAGGAAGATAAAAAAGATTTTGAAATCCGCATGCCGGATGTAGAAGAATATGATAAAGAGCAGCTCCTTGCCTTTGAAAAAGAAGTGCTTGGCGTGTATATCAGCGGGCATCCTCTGGAAAAATATGAAAAGATGTGGCAGAAAAATATTTCGGCAACTACCATGGATTTTGCCTATCAGGAAGAACTGCACGGCTCCCGTCTGTTTGACGGAGCAGAGGAGATCATCGGAGGCATGGTCGAAGGCATTACGATCAAGCATACAAAAAACAATAAGACCATGGTCTTTTTGACCATCGAGGATCTTCTTGGCACAGTGGAAGTTGTAGTTTTTCCAAGACAGTATGAAATTTACCGAAACAGCATTACACAGGATGGCAAACTTTTTATCCAGGGACACGTATCTGCAGAAGAAGAAAAGGCAAGCAAACTGATCTGCGATAAGATCTGGAAGTTTGAAGACCTTCCAAAAGAACTCTGGATCCAGTTTTCGGACAGGGAGAGTTTTATGGCAGAAGAGAAAGCGTTATATGAGATCCTCCGTTCATCCGATGGAACGGATCAGGTTGTAGTGTACATTCGTTCCCCGAAATCTATGAAAAGACTGGGTAAAGCATGGTCCATATGTGCGGATGAGACACTTTTACAGAAAATTGTTGAAAGATATGGGCAGAACAATGTAAAAGTTGTTGAAAAGTGTATTGAAAATAACGTTAAAATGAATTAAAATTGAGAGCGAAGTATTTGGTTAGGAAAATCAAAGAGTCTAAACAGCGAATCTGAGGAGGTTTCAAGATGGCAAAAGAAATAAAGACAATAGGCGTACTTACAAGCGGCGGCGATGCTCCTGGTATGAATGCGGCAATTCGTGCGGTTGTTAGAAAAGCACTTTCCAGAGGACTGAAAGTAAAAGGTATCTATAAGGGATATAATGGTCTTCTGAATGAAGAGATTAAAGATATGACAGCACGTGACGTATCTGATATCATTTCCCGTGGCGGTACTGTACTGTATACAGCAAGATGTGCAGAGTTCCGTACACCGGAAGGACAGGCAAGAGGTGCAGAAGTCTGCAAAAAGCATGGTATTGACGGACTGGTAGTCATCGGTGGTGACGGATCCTTCGCAGGTGCACAGAAACTGGCTGCTCTGGGTATCAACACGATCGGTATCCCGGGAACGATCGACCTGGACATTGCATGCACCGAGTATACGATCGGATTTGATACAGCGGTCAATACAGCAATGGAAGCAATCGATAAAGTACGTGATACATCCACATCTCATGAAAGATGCAGTATCATCGAAGTTATGGGACGTGGTGCAGGCTACATCGCTCTGTACTGCGGTATTGCAAACGGTGCAGAAGATATCCTGCTTCCGGAGAAATATGATTACGATGAGCAGAAGCTGATCAACAACATCATCGAAAACAGAAAACGTGGCAAAAAACATCATATCATCATCAATGCAGAAGGTATCGGACATTCTGCAAGCATGGCTCGCCGTATCGAAGCAGCTACCGGCATGGAGACAAGAGCTACCATCCTTGGCCATATGCAGCGTGGAGGAAGCCCGACATGTACAGACCGTGTATATGCATCCATGATGGGATCTTATGCAGTAGACCTTCTGGCAGAAGGAAAGACAAACCGTGTAGTAGGATACAGAAACGGAGAGTTTACAGACTTTGATATTGATGAGGCTCTGGCAATGCAGAAGAGCATTTCAGAATATATGTATGATGTAAGCAAGGCCCTTTCTATCTAATTATATAGTCAGAAGAGCGACGTTTTAATATATGATATGATGTGGGTGTCAAAAGTCCCCAACTATGATGCCTACGGATTGTTCCGTGCGTTGCACTCCCACAATCCTCCCCAGTATTCGCATATCGTGGGATTATCATCCCACTTTTATGCTCATATCGGGGCGGGTCCCAAGGTCTTTCATCCACCTATGAGCAAGCTCATGTGGATTTAGACCTTTTGACCCTGGCATCATGATATAAATAATCAACACCCATATTCAAGTCAAACGTATGTAAGAGCCGGATATTACCAGTATGAAGGTACTACCGGCTCTTTTATTTTCAATCAGAGGAGAAAAATATGATAACCAGCACCGCAAATCCGCAGATCAAAAATCTGATCCAGCTTCAGAAGAAGAACAGGCTGCGTCAGGAACAGGGAATCTTTATTATAGAAGGAATCAAAATGTACCGGGAAGCACCGACAGACCAGGTAATAAAGACCTATGTATCAGAAAGTTTTTACAAAAAACATCAGAAAGAAGATATCTGGAAAGGGGAAAGCCTGGAAATCGTCACAGACCGCGTCTTTGAGGCGGCTTCTGATACCAAGACGCCACAGGGCGTGTTAAGCCTCGTGAAACGTTTTGAGTATGATCTGGACGATATCATTCAGGGCAGTACACCGCTGATCATGGTTCTGGAGAATATTCAGGATCCGGGCAATCTCGGAACCATTGTGCGTACAGGAGAAGGTGCGGGTATTACAGGCGTTATCATGAGCAACGGAACCGTTGATATCTATAATCCCAAAACCATACGTGCTACCATGGGGTCCATATACCGCGTGCCATTCTGTTATGCTGAGAATATGCAAGCGGTTATGCAGAAATTGAAAAAGTGCAAGATCCAAACCTATGCGGCCTATTTGGAGGGCAGCAGTGTTCACGATGCACAGAATTATAAAGAAGCAACGGCCTTTCTGATCGGAAACGAGGGGAATGGTCTTACAAGAGAACTTGCAGAAAGTGCAGACTGGCGTATCCGTATTCCAATGTGCGGGAAAGTAGAATCTTTAAATGCCGGAATTGCATCTGCGATCCTGATGTATGAGGCCCAGAGGCAGAGGCGAAACTAAGATAAACGCTTCGCAAGAGTCGTGTGCGTTTGAGTGAAATGTAAGTCTGTTTTAAGTATACTCAGAGCTGTTAGAAAAAGTTAGAAAAAAAGTTAAAAAAGTTGTTGACAGATCCGCACAACAGTGGTATCATACCAACTGTTGCGGCGGAAACGCAGAAACAACGGGGCCTGAGAGATACAGGCAGTCAGGGAATCATCCAGACGATCCGGGGACGGAATCAAAAAGATGAAAAAAGTACTTGACAAACCGGAAAGA
>OLRP01001062.1_pt1 | contig 23024 bp, 17 predicted proteins | sample 1672401 | NCBI WGS metagenome assembly OLRP01 (sample SAMEA3136682, study PRJEB25190) | human gut metagenome | reverse complement strand
TTTTGACATATTCATGTCAAAACACCTCGCGGAACAGTGGCTACTGAATAGTTACGAAACTACTATAGAATATGTAATTTTACGGAGGATAGAAATATGTATGAATTGACACCCAGGGAAGAACAGATTATGAATACCATATGGAACATGGATCATCCTTGTCTGATTTCGGAAATATTAAAAGCATCACCTGCTTTAAAAAGAAATACGGTAGCTCCCGCACTGGTTGTCCTTGAAAATAAAGGTTATCTGAAAGTTGATTCGATTGGGAAATCTTATACAAGAACCGGTAAAGCATATGTTGCTGCCATTTCAAAAGAAGCCTATAAAGAACAGCAGGCATTCTTAAATGCCATTTCTCAAAGCCGTGATACTGAAACAGGAGTTCTTAATTTTCTTGCCGCCTATGTAAAATCAAAAAATATGAGTGCTGATTTTCCACAGCGAATCCGGGAAATTCTTGAACATTACTAATACCCCGTTGTTGTTTCACCGCGTATCAGACCACATGATCTGCTTTTCAAAAATAAAATATGAATTTTCATATACACCAGGTAATCTCTCGTTACCTGGTGTTTTATGTTTTCCGTAAAATCAAAATTGGTCCACCGGGCCAGTTATTGATATGCAACGTAAGAACAAAGAATGTGCCAAGGCACATTCTCGCATCTGCGGCGGTCGCTTACAGCATCTACCTTATACACCGAAGTGCGCATCCTCGCGGAGCGTTTTTTGCTTTACAGGAACACAATTTCCTGTAAAACAAAAAACTGTCCGTAAACATTTCGGTCTACGGACAGTTTTCTATTATATAATTATACGTTTGGGTCTGTTGGATCCCAATCCTGACCTGCCGGAATCTTAATTGTTGCCGGTTTATCAAACAGCATTGCTGCTGTATCAGAAATTGTTACTGTGGTTCCAAGTGCACAATTATCATAGATCCATTTTGCATCTCTTACGCAGAGTCGCACACATCCATGAGATGCCGGCTGACCAAGCATATTATAGTTACCGGCACTCAGATTGTGACTGGTCATGTTAGAACCAGCTACAGAGTGGAATAATACACCACCTACGATTCTTGTACAATACTGACCATAAGATGGTCCCATCAGGGTATGCCAACGATATTTTGCAGGTGTTGTAAACGTACCTGTCGGTGTTGGTGTGCCTGGCAGTCCAACAGAACATGTAAATGTTTTTACCGGAATATCGTATTTTCCTGTTTCACTCTTTGCATATACCATTACCTGACATGCTACACGGTTTACAGTGATATAGTAGGAAGACTGACGTCCGATGACGCTGTCAAGATCCTGTACCATTGCTCCGGAAGCATTGAAATAATACTTGTAACCATTGATACGTTTCCAACCGGTTGCCATTGCTCCGTTCGATTCAAAATAATACCAGCTGCCTTTGATTCTCAGCCATCTGTTTGCAACTCTGTTTCCATTACTGTCTGCATAATACCAAGTATTTCCTACCTGCTGCCAGCCGGCTCCACCAGTACCTGCTGTTGTCCCAGCACTGCTTCCATATCCAGGAACCCATTTTCCATCAGCACCTACCCAATAAGAACCGATCCATGTATTGGTTGCCATTGCTCCGCTTCCTGTCACATAATAGTTGCCGATCCAGCGATTTGCTGCCATTGCTCCGCTTCCATCCATATAATACCAGTTGTTTCCTACTTTTACCCAACCAGTCTGCATTGTTCCGTCAGAATTACTGTAGTACCAGTTTCCACCAACTACATACCAACCGGTCGCCATTGCTCCACTTCCTGTCAGATAATACCAACCACTGGCTGTTTTAACCCAACCGGTCTGCATCGCTCCGCTTCCATTCATATAATACCAGGTATTTCCTACTTTTGCCCAACCGGTTGCCATAGAACCATCGGCATTCAGATAATACCAGCCGCTCGGACGACTCAGCCAGCCACTGTAAATAGAACCATTGGAATTCATCCAGTACCACTTACCACCGATCACATTCCATCCCGGATTGCCTACCATAGCTCCGCTTCCGTCGCTGTAGTACAGACCGCCGTTTGCATCACGGAAAAATCCGGTCTTCATAACACCGGTACTAGTTTCCATATAGTACCATTTGCCATTGATTACTCTCCAGCCTTTTGCCGGTGCTTCGTTTTCGTACCAGTACCAATTGCCATCAATCTTCTGCCAGCCATTACCAAGCACCTGTGTTGCAGTTCCCTTTGCCGCATCAAACATATACTCTTTTCCATTGACTGCCTGCTTTCCGGACTGTGCAACACCGTCTTTCAGGAAATATACTTTGTCATTGATGTTCTGCATACCGTTCTTTGTTTTGTCGGCAGTACCGTCATCTTTCAGATAAAGCCAGGTTTTATCTGCCACATTCTGCCAGCCGGTTTTAATTGTTCCCACACCTTTTGTGCTGTTGAACCAGATATCGCCGACATTTGCCCAGCCATTCACAGACTCGTCTACCGTACCGTCTGTTTTCAGAGCATACCAGGTTTTCTGGATATTCTGCCAGCCAGCTTTTTCTTTTGTATCCACTGCCCGACCATTTTCATCCAGATATCTCCACACAGTATTGTCTTTTACCCAGCTGCTCTTCTGGATATTTCCCAGGCCTTTTTCCGGTGTATCTCCATCTTTTGATGCATAGTATGTACCTGCCGCAACACTGTCTGCGGGTTTGCCAGATGCAAGATAGACATTAACTTTTCCTGTTGTTTCATCCGCTGCTGCATCCACAAATCCAGTACAGATATAACCTTTTGCATCTACATAATAGCAATATTCGCCCATTATATAAAAACCATTATGTCCGGTCACGACATTTCCATTCTGATCCTGCAACTGCCACTGACCATCCGCTGTTTTTTCAGATATTTTATAACTACTGATTTCTGTTCCTTCTTCATTCTGCTGTGCTTCCTGCGTCTGTGGAATACTCTGTGTGTTATCCGTAGCCGCATAGGTTGGAACAGACATCGATAAAGAAACTAAAACTCCCAGTCCAAATAAAAGACTTGCTCTCCTTTTCATTATCATTCTCCTCTCAAATGGGATCTTTTTCCTTATACCTGTCTTATTCTAGTACAATTACAGGGGCTTTTCAAGCCTAAAAAGCAGATATTCAGCAAATCGTAAGAAACAGATCACCTGCTTTCTTTATTAAGTCACTTATACTTATAAACTATAAGCAACACGCTACGCGAATTTCACAAGTTATCGCGGCAGTCGCTAAGGACTCGTGCAAGCACGGACTTTGGCTCGTTGCTCGCGTAAATCAAAATTGATTCACTGGATCAATTATTGATATGTAATATAACGAAAAACAGATCAGAAGACTTCTTCTGATCTGTTCGATGTATTTATCTTTTTGCATCTGCATCCGTAGGATCCCAGTTCTGACTTGCCGGAATCTTAATCGTCGGTGCTTTGTCAAACGGTGTGTACTCGGTATCCGAAATATCAACTCTTGTGTACAGACCACAATTATCATAGATCCATTTTGCATCTCGTACACAAAGACGTACACATCCATGGGATGCCGGCTGACCTAACATATTATAATTTCCAGCTGCCAGCGCATAAGTTGGATCCGGATTACTGCAGGCTACCGAATGGAACCAGTCACCATAATTATTAATCTGTGTTCCATATTTACCCCAAGACGGTCCCATCAACTCTACTGGATTCTGTTTCTTCAGGGTTGCATAGGTTCCTGCATGTGTTGGTGTTCCTGCTTTACCTACCGAGCAGGTAAATGTTTTTACCGGAATACAATAATTACCGGTTTCATTTGCCGCATATACAGTAACCTGACACTTAACTCTGTTTACGGTAATTCTGTAGCTGGACTGTTTCCCAATCAGCTTGTCTACATCCTGTACCATTTTTCCATCTGTGCCAAAGTAGAATTTATAACCATCTACATATTTCCATCCGGTTGTCATGGCACCGTCTGCGCCAAAGTAATACCAGCTTCCATTAATTCTCTTCCATGAATTTGTCAGTTTGCTTCCATCCGGTCTCTGATAGTACCAGGTATTTCCGGATTTCACCCAGTTGGCATTAACATCCGGGTCATAATTAGGAATCCATTTTCCATCTGCTCCAACCCAGTAAGAACCAACCCAGGTGTTCGTCAGCATCTCACCGTTTCCACCGACATAATAGTTACCGATCCAGCGATTGCTGTACATAGCACCACTTCCGCCAAAGTAATACCATTTGTTATTGATCAGATGCCAGCCGGCACCCACCATATCACCATTGCCTGGGTTCAGGTAATACCAGGTTCCTCCCAGATTGATCCAACCGGTTGCCATCGCTCCGCTTCCCGTCAGATAATACCAGGTTCCTCCACGATTCAGCCAGCCGGTCTGCATCGCTCCGCTTCCATTGGAATAATACCATACACCTTTCACCTGATACCAGCCGGTTTTCATAGCACCGTTTTCACCCATGTAGTACCAGGTTCCGCCAACATTGATCCAGCCGGTTGCCAGAGATCCGTTTCCATTTACCCAGTACCAGGTTCCATTCATCAGATACCAGCCGGTAGTACTTAACATTGCGCCGCTTCCATCACTGTAGAACAACTGTCCGGTTGCATCCTTATAGAATCCGGTGAGCATTCTTCCGTCTGCCGGATTCAGATAATACCACTTACCATTGATTACTCTCCAGCCGGTTGCCACCCTTCCGTTTTCGATCCAGTACCAGGAACCATTCATCTGCTGCCAATTATTTCCCAGCTGTCTTGCTGTTCCTGCCTGTACATCAAAATAATAGGCAACGCCGTTTACTGTCTGGAATCCGTTCTGTGGTACTCCTTCTGCATTCAAAAAATAGGTTTTTCCATTTATTCCTGTCTGCATACCGGTTTTCGAAGTATCTCTGCTTCCGTCAGCTTTCAGGAAGTACCAGTTTCCGTTGATCTGCTGCCAGTTCACTTTAGAAGTGTCTCTGCTTCCATCGTTTTTCAGCATATACCATCTGTTTTCAATCTGATACCAGCCTGCTTTCTGAATAGTTGCCACACCTTTGCCGGCTTTCATCCATACATTTTCAATCTGCACCCAGCCTGCTTTAGAAGTATCAATGGTTCCATCCTCTTTCAGATAATACCAGTCTTTTTCAGGCTGCTGCCATCCTGCTTTTTCTCCGGTATTTACCGCTTTTCCATCGGATCCCAGATAATGCCATGCACCGTTTTCATCTGCTTCCTGTGCCCAACAGTCTTTCAACATACTTCCAAGAGTATCTGCGGAAGGATCGTTTCCTTCTTTTGAAAAATAGTACAATCCCGGTTCGAGTTTATCAGCTGACGGATCTGTTGCTGAATCATCCACTTTGACGTATCCGGTCGACATATCTCTATCTTTATTAATATAGTATGTATTTCCATTATTGGTATAGACCGTGTCACGTGCATAGCCATCATTGTCCGGTGGAGTACTCTCACCCAGTTTTAACCGCCAAACATCGCCGTTCTCTGTTTCATATTTTTCCCATGTCGGTGTGACTTCTTTTTCTTTCCCATCAGCGTCCGCAGTTTTTTCTTCATCCTGTATCTGTGGAATCTGAGCTGCATCTGTCTCATTTTCTTTCGATGCTTCCTGCGCTTGTTCATTCTCGACAGAATCCTGTGTAACAGTAGTACCTGTTACATTTTCTGCTGCTACCGCCGGAACAGCCACCGATAATGACAGTACAATTCCCAAAGCGAATAATATGCCTCTTCTCTTTTTCATCTGTTCCCCTCCTGTATTTTTCCGTACATACAAATGTACACTTTTTATTTATTATATTATACTTATATTAATATTCTAATCATATTTCGTTACAGTTTTCTTACATTTCCGTCTCTTTATGTGTTTTTTGGTTGCAGCCTTTTCTCCCCCACACCATTTTTCTTGACATTCCCTGAAAACTGCACTACAATCGTAACGTTATTATTGTGTTTTATTCACAGGAGGATTCTTTCGTTATGGTAAAGTCTGAGTTCGATGACTGCTTTCAAAACGGAAATTATGATGCGCTCCGTCCTTATCATGTAGACAATGCCATCATCCTTGCCGCCGGTATGTGTTCCCGGTTCAAACCTCTGTCTGATACGAAGCCTAAAGCTTTTCTGAAAGTCAAGGGAGAGATTCTTATTGAAAGGATGATCCGTCAGCTGATCGAGGCTGAGATTCCGGAAATCTATATCGTGGTTGGTCATCAAAAAGAAGCATTTTCTTATCTGGCAGAAAAATATGGTGTGTATCTGATTGAAAATACAGAGTATGCAGTCCGAAATAATCTTTCATCTATTTATGCCGCACGAAAAGTGCTGAAGAATTCATACATCTGTTGTTCTGATCTGTACTGTATGGAAAATATTTTTGATTCTTATGTATATGAATCTTATTACGCCGGTACTTTTTCTTCAGAAAAAACAGACAAGTTATGTGTTACTACCGGTTTTAACGGAAAAATTTCCCGTATTCGAAAAGGTGGCAGCAATTGCTGGTATATGACCGGTCCCGCTTACTGGGATAACCAGTTTTCTGCCCGTTTCTGTGAACTGATGCAGAAAGAATACGATGACCCTGGCTCAAAAGACCTCAGTTGGGAAGCTTTTTACAGTAATCATCTGGACGAACTTTCCCTGACTCTTCGAAAATATCCAGAAGGTATTGTCCGGGAGTTTAACAGTCTCGATGAACTCTGTCTTTTCGATACTTCCTATATCCCCTACAGGGATTCGCTGAAAGCAACCTGATCGTTCCCTGATCATTTATCGCCTTTTATACGGGCAGGAACTCTCTCCGTATCTGTGTACACCGGAACGAGTATTGTCTGATTTTGTTTATCCTGCAATACCAATCTGCTGTTTTGCTTCCTGAAGTCGTTGCTCAAACTGACTGTAAAAATCCCGTTTTCCATCATAGGGTTTGTCAGCAGATACAGATGAAGTTTCTTTACCAGTGCTTCCTGTGAAATCCCCTCCAACACCTTCCGGGCATCTTTCTGAAAATAGTGCCACTGTGCCACAAAGTTCTCATATCTTCCGATTTCTTCCACGCCCAGCCAGTTTTTGATCTTTACTTTGGACTTCGGCTCTTTTTTGCACTCATATATCTGAAGAAAATACTGAAATCCACCTTCACCGTCATAGCATCTTCCCAGTGGAAATAACCGACAGATCCCCGGGCGGATCGCATGGATGTTACAGCGGCCTTTTTCATTTAAAAACGGACACTGTTCTTCTTTTCCGGTCATCTTCATATTCGGCTGGATAAATCCGTCCACCACCTGAAGTTCCACACAGGTACTTAAAAGATCCTCAAACGTACATTCCAATCCTGTTGTCAGCCGGTAAATATCCATTGGATCCAGAAAAATCGAGTTCCCCATCCCCCGACAGCAGTCAGAACACCCCTGACATTCACCGCATCCTGCCTTTACCATATCTTTATTTGTATATAATTTTCCATCAGATATTTTCTTTAAATCAATTTCTCTTTCCATAATTTCCTCATCTATTCTTTTTCTTGCGCCTTTGTTCTTTCCATATTATAATGAGTTCTGACAGCTGTAACAGCTGAAAAATGAAAAGAAAAAGGAGCGTTTATCATGTCTAATCCTGTTATTACGATCACAATGGAAAACGGTGATGTGATGAAGGGCGAACTCTATCCTGAAATCGCACCAAATACCGTCAACAACTTTATCAGCCTGGCAAACAAACATTTCTACGATGGAAAAATCTTTCATCGTGTTATTCCCGGTTTCATGATCCAGGGCGGATGCCCGGAGGGAACCGGTATGGGTGGTCCCGGATACTCCATCAAAGGAGAATTTGCACAGAATGGTTTTGCCAACGATCTGAAGCACACCCCTGGTGTTCTGTCCATGGCACGTGCCATGCATCCGGATTCTGCGGGAAGTCAGTTCTTCATCATGCATGAGACCTCCCCTCATCTGGATGGTGCTTATGCAGCCTTCGGTAAGATCACAGAAGGTCTTGATGTCATTGACAAAATCGCCAAAGTACCAACTGATTTCCGTGACAGACCACTGGAAGATCAGGTGATTGCAACTATTGTAATCGACACACTGGGCGAGACTTATCCGGAACCGGTGACTGTTTAATCCGGAAGTTTCAAAACAATTGATCTGTCAAAACGCAGGGAAAACGTCGGTGTCATTTTCGGCACCGGCGTTTCTCACCCTCTCAGTTCAGCCCCCATCAGTATCTTCCCGTTCCACACCGCATAATAGCAACTATCCACAATCTCCTGACTGGCCCGTGCATTTGTTGCCTCTGTCAGCAATTTTTGAAAGTGTTCTGTCTCACTCATTGGAAGAAGTACCTGAAACCGTACTTTATCTGTATACTCAGACTCAAGCACCGGAATTTTATTTTCTCCGATCAGATACTGGATCTTTCCCACCCCGTTGTAATCCGTTCCGATCTCCAGGATATTTCCATACTGTTTTTCGATCAGATCACTCTGTGCCAGACCTTCCTGTACCGCCTTCGAATACGCACGTACAAGTCCTCCGGTTCCCAGAAGCGTTCCACCAAAGTATCTTGTTACCACAACCGCTGTGTTATACAGCTCTTCTCCGAGTAACACATCCAGCATGGGTTTTCCTGCTGTTCCACTTGGTTCTCCATCATCACTGCATCGCACACATTCTCTCCGCTCTCCGATCACATAGGCAAAACAGTTATGGGTGGCATTCCAGTACTTTTTCTTCATCTCTTCAATAAATGCCAGCGCTTCCTCTTCTGTCTCCACAAGACGTACCGTAGCAATAAAGCGGGATTTCTTTTCAATAATTTCCCCTTCTTTTCCACGATAGACTGTTTTATATCGCTCCAACATGGTAATTCTCCTTATAAGTATCATTCATTGTTTTTTTATTATAGGGGATTTTCCTTTCTGGATGCAAGGAAAATGTGAACTTTTTAATTCAGTCTTTTATTGAATTTTGAAATTTGCTATAATAAGCAGGATAAAGGAGGTACACAAATGAATTTTGGAAAAAATTCCACCCAGAAAAAGCGAAAACAACTGTCTTCCGCCTCCTCGAAAAGAGGAAAACGGGCGGGTGTCACTTTTCTGCGCATTCTGTTTCTGAGTTTTGCTGCAGTATGTGTGATCTTCTGTTGCATGGGGATTGGCGCCTTCCGTGCTATTCTCGATACTGCTCCGGATATCTCTGATGTAAACATCATGCCCAGTGGAAATGCCACCTTCGTGTATGATGCAGATGGTAATCAGCTTCAGAAACTGTCCGCTCCCAATGCCAACCGTATGTCGGTATCGATCAGCAAGATTCCGCTGAATATGCAGCATGCAATCGTTGCCATCGAGGATGAACGTTTTTACGAACATAATGGAATTGATATCCAGGGAATTTTACGTGCTTTTGTAAACGGTGTCTCCCATGGATTTCATTTTAATGAGGGCGCCAGTACTCTGACACAGCAGCTTCTGAAAAATAATGTATTTACCAACTGGACCAACGAAGGTAAGATCGAACGTTTCAAGCGTAAGATCCAGGAACAGTATCTGGCACTTCAGCTGGAAGCTTCCCTGACTGCCGAAGGAATGGATACCAAAAGTGTAATTCTGGAAAATTATCTGAATACCATCAATCTGTCTGCGGGAACTTATGGTGTTCAGGCCGCGGCTCAGCGCTATTTTGGAAAAAACAGCGAAGATCTGACACTTTCCGAATGTGCCGTACTTGCTGCAATCCCCCAGAATCCTTATGCATATAATCCGATTCGTTTTCCGGAAGAAAATGCAAAACGTCGCAAAAAGGTACTGACCAATATGCGGGATCAGGGATATATTTCCGAAGCAGAATATCAGGAAGCGCTTGCTGACAACGTCTATGAACGGATCCAGGAAACAGATTCTTCCCAGGAAACCGCTACCCCGTACTCTTATTTCATTGATGAACTGACCTCACAGATCATTACCGATCTGCAGGAACAGAAAGGCTATACAAAAGTACAGGCACAAAATGCACTTTACAGTGGTGGTCTTCGGATCTATACCACACAGGATCCGGCAATTCAGTCTATCCTGGATGAAGAATATCAAAATGAAGAAAACTTCCCGGCTCATATACAGCTCGGTATCGACTGGGCCCTGACAGTGCAGAAAGCAGACGGAACCATCCAGAACTATAGTAAAGAAATGATGAAACTATATTTCAAAGATCATGGAGAAGATAATTTTGATCTTTTATTTGACTCCGAAGAAGAAGCACAACACTATGTGGATGAATATAAAGCAGCCGTCGTTGGTGAAGGTGAAACTATTCTTGCCGAACGAATCAGCTTTGCTCCTCAGCCACAATCTTCTATGGTTATCATTGACCAGCACACCGGATATGTCAAAGCTCTGGTCGGAGGACGTGGTGAAAAGACTGCCAGTCTTACTCTGAACCGGGCAACCGATACCTACCGCCAGCCTGGTTCTACTTTCAAACCGCTGGCTGTTTACGGACCTGCTATCAATGATCTTGGACTTACTCTGGCAGACACTTATGTGGATCAGGCCATCACTTATGAGAATACAAACCGCCCGGTTAAAAATGCCTACAGCGGTTATCGCGGTACCATGACGATCCGTGATGCTCTCAAGTATTCCTGTAATACCATTGCCGTACAGTGCTTCCGTGATGTGACCCCACGACTTGGATATACGTATCTGAAAGATCTGGGGTTCGAAAAAGTTACCGATCACGAAATAATCAACGGTCAGGTTTTCGATGACGCCAGAGAACCTACTGCCCTGGGCGGTATCACCAACGGTGTTTCCACATTGGAACTGACTGCTGCCTACGCTGCAATCGCTAACGGTGGTACTTACACCAAACCGGTATTTTATACCAAGATTCTGGATCAGAACGGGGATGTGGTACTGGAAAACAAACCAAAAACAACCGAAGTCTTCCGTGAAAGCACCGCTTATCTGCTCACAAGTGCTCTCGAAAGTGTTGTCAACGATGAGGGTGGTACCGGTAACGGTCTGAAACTGGATAATATGCCGGTAGCAGGTAAGACAGGTACAACTTCTGCAACCCGTGACGTGTGGTTTGCAGGTTTTACACCATATTACACCTGTGCCGTATGGGCAGGTTATGACACCAACGAATTTCTGGAAGATGACTGCAAATCTTTCCATAAAAACTTGTGGAAAAAGGTTATGGACCGGATTCATGCGGATCTTCCTTATGTGGATTTCGAGATTCCTTCTACTGTAAAGCAGGCTACGATCTGTACCTCCAGCGGACTGCTGGCAGGTTCCGGATGCCCAACCCGTACAGAATATTTTGAAACTTCTACAATTCCTACTGTGCGGTGTACCCGCCATTATGTGGCTCCTACACCACCTCCATTGCCCTCACCGGAAGCAAGTCCTTCCGACTCTGAGAGCAATACAGATGGTGATACCACTACCGGAGAAACCACAGATTCTGCGACCGGAGATGGCACAACAACCGATGCCGGTGCTAGCGCAACACCGTCGGATACCGGTGGCACCGGTGCTGCACCACCGGATGCTTCTGCTCCGGCTGCAGGCGGTGATCCTGCCACTCCGGATACCGGCGGACAGGATGCAGCTCCGGCCGCCTGACAGATCCACATAACAGATGGAATCATAATTGATCCACCGGACCGGTTATCGTGATACAATGCAACAAAAAGAACGGATACAATACCATGTTTTTCATGGATTTGTATCCGTTCTTTTTGTTATTCAGACGTAACTGTTCAGTACCTTCACAGTGACTACTGAATAGTTACATTCAGACAACGATTTCATCTCATTGTTTGTTCTTATTTTCATCTAAGCGACTACCAGTTTTGCAGCTCCGTAGATTCCGGCATCGTTGTCCAGTTTTGCCAGAACGATCGGAGTGCCTTTACAGCTGATGAAAGCGTGTTCTTTGTAGTAGCCTGCCACTGCATCTATCAGAGGCTGACCTGCTTTGGATACACCACCACCAATAACGATTACTTCCGGGTCTACTACACAGGTGAAAATAGCCAGTGCCGTTCCCAGATACTCGGCAAATTTATCTACGATCTGTTTTGCTACACTATCGCCTTCTTTATATGCGTCAAAGATGGTTTTTGCACTGAAATTATCCAGATGCAGTTTTGTCTCAGCAGTATTTTCTGCCATGATTTTTTTACCGATTCTTACGATACCGGTAGCAGAAGCCAGCTGTTCCAGACACCCTTTATTTCCACAGTTACAGCTTTCGGTTTCTTCCGGTTCCACACAGGCATGTCCGATTTCTCCACCTGCCCCATGTGCTCCGGTGACAATCTTACCGTCCACAATAATACCGCCGCCAACGCCGGTTCCCAGTGTAGCCATGATCAGGTTCTTTGTACCTTCTCCACCGCCTTTCCACATCTCACCAAGAGCTGCAACGTTAGCATCATTTCCTACTTTTACCGGAATCTGATCCAGCAGTTTTTCCAGATCATCTGCCAGCATGGTATATCCCCAGTGCAGATTAACTGCCACCTGTACTTCTCTTTCTTTTACAACCGGTCCCGGAACACCTACACCCACACCAGTAACTTCTGTTTTTTCAATTCCTTTTTCTTCCATTTTTTTCAGGATCGTTTCTGCTACATCCGGAAGGATTGCTTTTCCATTTTCTTCTGTACGGGTTTTGATCTCCCATTTTTCCAGAAGTACACCTTCTGTTGTAAATAATCCGCATTTTACGGTTGTTCCTCCGATATCAATTCCAAAACAATAACTCATCTTTTTAGTCCTCCTTCTTTTTTGCCAGGTTCGCCTGTACACGGTTATACAGTTCCTGTGCCGCATTATATCCCATCTTTTTCTGACGGTGGTTGACTGCCGCAGATTCCACGATAACAGCCAGATTTCGACCCGGACGGATTGGCAGAGAATGGCACACCACTTTATTGCCAAGGATCTCTGTATATTCTTCTTTCAGTCCCAGACGGTCGTATTCTTTATCCCGGCTCCATTCTTCCAGTTTGATGACCAGATCGATGGACTGGGTATTTTTTACACTTTCCACACCAAACAGCGTCTTCACATCAATGATACCGATACCACGCAGTTCAATAAAATGCCGGGTGATATCCGGTGCAGTTCCCACCAGTTCCACATCACTGACTTTGCTGATCTCCACCACATCATCACTTACCAGACGATGACCACGTTTGATCAGCTCCAGAGCTGCTTCACTCTTACCGATACCGCTCTCACCCATGATAAGAACACCTTCGCCATATACATCCACCAGTACACCATGAATGGAGATGCACGGTGCCAGCTGCACATTCAGCCAGCGGATAATCTCTGCCATGAAATTGGATGTGGTTTTTTCTGTTACAAGAATCGGCACATTGTACTTTCTTCCCATATCCAGCATATCTTCATCCGGTTCCGTCATCGTCGTAAAGATCACACAGGGAATCTGTTTGGATACAAAATTCTCAAAACTGCGTTTTCTCTCTTCCGGATTCAGGTGCATCAAATAAGTATACTCTACATAACCGATAATCTGTACACGTTCAGAGGCAAAATGTTCAAAATATCCTGTCAGCTGAAGGGCCGGTCTGTTAATATCCGGAAGAGTGATGCGTACATGCTCCATGTCCACTTCCGGCGTAAGATTCTTCAGGTTCATTTCTTGAACCAGTTTGGTCAGTTTTACAGCCTTCATATCTCGCTCTCCTTTTTCAAAACTTTATAAATATCTTATCACATGAAACCTCAAACTGCAAGAAATCAACCATCAAGAATGAAAAAATTGGTACACTTTTTGTGCAGACTGCCGATTCATCGACGGAACATTACCAAGTTCCTCTTCACTTGCCACCCGGATCTCCTCGATGGATTTGAAATATTTCATCAGTGCCTTTCTCCGTGTCGGCCCGATACCCTCAATATCATCCAGAATCGAATGGATCTGTCCCTTGCTTCGAAGCAGACGGTGATATTCAATAGCAAACCGATGCACTTCATCCTGGATTCTCGTAATCAGCTTAAACCCCTCACTGGTGTGACTGATAGGAATCTCATGCTCCTGATAGTACAGCCCCCTTGTCCGGTGATTGTCATCTTTGACCATACCGCATACCGGAATCGTAAGCCCGAGTTCCGCCAGTACCTGTTCTGCCACATGCACCTGTCCCTTTCCACCATCCATCAGGATCAGGTCCGGGAACTGACTGAAACCACTGAATTCCTCTTCTTCTTTGTCTTTTTGTTCCTCAATTCCTCTCCGGAACCGCCTTGTCAGCACTTCTTCCATGCTGGCGTAATCGTCCGGTCCCTGTACAGATTTGATCTTAAACTTGCGATAATCGTTTCTTTTCGGTTTTCCTTTTTCATAAACCACCATGGAACCTACCGACTCAAATCCGCTGATGTTGGAGATATCATAGGACTCTACCCGCTGCAGACTGTCCAGTTCCAGAAGATCGCAGATTTCTTTCATAGCTCCGATTGTTCTTCCCTCTTCCCGTTTCAGTTTCTCCTTATCCTGGGTCAGTACCATTCGTGCATTCCTTGCTGCCAGTTCCACCAGTTTCTCTTTCGTTCCCTTTTTCGGCACCCTGATATGCACTTTCTGTCCCCGTTTTTTACTGAGCCACTCCTCCAGCACTTCAATCTCATCAATATCTCTTTGCAGCATCAGCTCTTTCGGGATAAACGGTGTCCCTGCATAGAACTGTTTCACAAAATTCAGAAGGATCTGCGATGGTGTGGCATCTGCTGCGATCCGCAGATAGAAATGATCTCTTCCGATCATTTTACCTTCCCGGATAAAAAACACCTGTACCACTGCATCTTCTTCATCCATCGCCATCGCGATCACATCCTTATCCTCTCCCTGACTTCCGGTAATCTTCTGACGCTCACCAATCTTCTGTACACTCTGCATCAGATCCCGATATTCCCCGGCCTCCTCAAAACGCAGTTCTTCTGATGCCGCAAGCATCTTCTCTTCGAGTTCTTTTAACAGTTTTTTATAATCCCCGTTCAAGAAATCCAGCACCCCCTCAATCTGCTTCTGGTACTCCTCTTTGGAAATATACCCCTGACACGGTGCCTTACACTGTTTGATGTGATAATACAGGCAGGGGCGCTCCTTGCCGATATCCCGTGGCAGATTCCGGTTGCAGGTACGGACATGGTAGAGCTTGCGGATCAGCTCCATCGAATCCTTGACCGCATTGGAACTGGTGTACGGTCCGAAATATTTTGCTTTGTCCTTTTTCATCTGCCGCACAAACAGTACCCGCGGATATTCCTCATTAACCGTCACTTTCAGATACGGATAAGTTTTGTCGTCCTTGAGCATCGTGTTGTACTTCGGCCGGTGTTCCTTGATCAGGTTACACTCCAGCACCAGAGCCTCCAGCTCGGAATCTGTGATGATGTACTCAAACCGGGCGATCTGCTGCACCATCTGTTCTTTCTTGATTCCAAGATTTCTGCTGCTTTGAAAATACTGCCGGACCCTGTTTTTCAAACTGATGGCTTTCCCCACATAGATGATCGTATCTTTCGCATCGTGCATAATGTAAACTCCCGGTTTTCCCGGCAGTTTTTTCAGTTCTTCCTGTATATCAAACATAACCCCTGTTTTCCCTTCTTTCCTATGTTCCTCAGATCTCTGTTTTTGAAAAAAGGAAAATGGCGCAGTCTCCTGTTCCATTTTCCTTTCTCTTTGCCTGCCTTCCGGCAGATATTTCTTTTATTCCCGTATCGGAGATTCCTGTGAGTCTTCCTTCACCGGCTCCTGTACTTTCTTTTCTTCTGGTGTATCGCTGACAGGATCCGCAGTTACTTCTTCCTCCTGCAATGCGGCTTCTGTCATCGGTTCCGCATCCGGTGTTTCCGGTGTTGCTTCCACTGCTGTTTCTGCGGGTTCCGGTTCCTTTCCCTCTATACCTTCTGCTTCATGGAAAATCTCCATGAATTCTTTTCCGGTGATCGTCTCGCGTTCGATCAGGAATGCGGCTATCTTGTCCAGTGTTTTCCTGTGTTCGCAAAGCATCTGTTTTGCCTGCTCGTAAGACTCTTTCAGCATCTTCATCACTTCGTGATCAATCTCAGTTGCTGTTGCATCGCCACAGTTCAGAGTTGCACGGCCATTCAGATACTCATGCTCCACACTCGCCAGTCCCATCAGTCCGAACTTTTCAGACATGCCGTACTGGGTGATCATCGCTTTCGCAATCTGCGTAGCTTTTTCAATATCATTAGATGCTCCGGTTGTTACATTCCCGAATACCACTTCTTCTGCAGCACGACCACCAAGGAGACCTACCAGCATCGCTTCCAGCTCCGCTTTGGTATTCAGATATTTTTCTTCTTCCGGTACCTGCATGACATATCCGAGTGCTCCCATGGTCCGCGGTACAATCGTAATTTTCTGCACAGGCTCCGCATCCTTCTGCAATGCACTTACCAGTGCATGACCCACCTCATGGTAAGAAACGATCCGACGTTCTTCCTGACTGAGAATACGATCCTTCTTTTCTTTACCGACCAGGACAACTTCCACTGCTTCATAGAGATCTTTCTGAGAAACGGCTTTTCTTCCGTTCTTTACAGCAAGAATGGCTGCCTCATTGATCATATTGGCAAGATCAGATCCCACTGCTCCGGAAGTTGCCAGTGCAATCGCATCCAGATCCACGGTTTCATCCAGTGACACATCTTTCGCATGCACTTTCAGGATATTGACACGTCCTTTCAGATCCGGACGTTCCACAATAACCCGACGGTCAAAACGACCCGGACGAAGCAGTGCCGGATCCAGAATCTCCGGACGATTGGTCGCCGCCAGGATCAGAATACCCTTGGATGAATCAAAACCATCCATCTCCGCAAGCAGCTGGTTCAGCGTCTGTTCCCGTTCATCGTTACCGCCGCCATACCGGCTGTCACGGCTTTTACCAATTGCATCAATCTCATCAATAAAAATGATACACGGTGCGTTCTTCTTAGCTTCTTCAAACAAATCACGGACACGGGAAGCACCCACACCGACAAACATCTCCACAAAATCAGACCCTGACAAAGAAAAGAATGGTACATGCGCCTCTCCGGCAACTGCTTTGGCCAACAGAGTTTTTCCTGTTCCCGGAGGTCCTACAAGAAGGGCTCCTTTTGGCAGTTTTGCACCGATTGTCGTATATTTTCCCGGATTATGCAGGAAATCCACCACTTCCTGCAAGGATTCTTTCGCTTCATCCTCACCGGCTACGTCTTTGAACGTAACACCGGTTTCTTGCTGTACATAGGCTTTGGCTTTGCTTTTTCCAACCCCCATCATTCCGCCGCCTTTGTTCATCTTTCTCATCAACCAGTTCATCAGGATAATCAGGAATACAAAGGGTACCAGCAGACTTAAAATAGTATAGATGATCGATCCGGTTGGGTCTGGCTGAATCTCATTAAAAGTAATCTTATTTCCGGTTTTCTGTTCTGTCTCCAGAAGTCTCGCTGTCAATGTTGTGCTGTCTTCCATCGCAGTGGTAGAATATTCAAATTCCACACCCTCCACTTTCTGTTCCCTTGGAACAATAGTCAGCACACCACTTTGCAGTTCTACTGATTTGACTTCTCCTTTATCCAGCATCTCCAGAAATTTATCATAAGTGATTTCTTTCGATGTGGAACTTTGTAAAATATTGCTGAACACTGTCCAGATCAGCAGGGTTGCCAGTACACAGATCAGCAGCACCAGCAGAGATGATTTATTCTTTGGGCCTCCGGGTCCGCCATTTCCATTCGGTCCCTGTCCGTTCGGCCCCTGATCGTTATAATTATTCGGTCTCTGGTCCATAATTTCCTCCTTTTAATACCTACATTATTATAAAGATTTCTTCCCGATAAATCAACTCTTTTCCCCCTTTCGTCATCGAATTTTCAAATTACTGTTTTTTTTTCATTTCTGTATAGCATTTCTCGTCTCTTTTGTAGTATACTAGAGAATGTATTTTTTAACTGTCCGATAGGCGGTGTTTATAAAAGACACAGAACAGTTACGTTATTTTATTTTTTATACAGGAGGACAAGGTTAGATGAAAATCGGATTTGATAATCAAAAATATTTATCCATGCAGTCTGAACACATCCGGGAACGTATCAATCAGTTTGACAACAAACTCTACCTAGAGTTTGGAGGAAAACTTTTTGATGATTATCACGCATCCCGTGTGCTGCCCGGTTTTGCTCCGGACAGCAAACTACAGATGCTGATGCAGCTTTCTGACCAGGCAGAAATCGTTGTTGTTATAAGTGCCGGAGATATCGAAAAAAACAAAGTTCGTGGAGATCTCGGTATCACCTATGATCTGGATGTACTGCGATTGATCGAAGCATTTCGCGGAAAAGGTCTGTATGTGGGAAGCGTTGCGATCACCCAGTACACCGGTCAGAAAAGCGCAGATGCCTTCAAAAAGAAACTGGAGAACTTAGATATCCCGGTATACATTCTTTATTCCATTGACGGATATCCAAATAATGTTTCTCATATTGTCAGTGACGAAGGCTATGGAAAGAATGATTACATCAAAACCACTCGTCCTCTGGTTGTTATCACAGCTCCGGGGCCTGGAAGCGGAAAGATGGCTACCTGCCTGTCTCAGCTGTACCATGAGCAGAAACGTGGTGTTCGTGCCGGTTATGCGAAGTTTGAGACATTCCCGATCTGGAATATCCCGTTGAAGCATCCGGTTAATCTGGCATACGAAGCTGCCACTGCTGATCTGAACGATGTCAATATGATCGACCCGTTCCATCTGGAAGCTTACGGAGAAACTACAGTCAATTACAATCGTGATGTGGAAATTTTCCCGGTACTGGAAGCCATGTTTGAACGGATTTTCGGTGAATGCCCTTACAAATCTCCGACAGACATGGGGGTCAATATGGCTGGAAATTGTATCATCGATGATGAGGTATGCCAGGAGGCTTCCCGTCAGGAAATCATCCGCCGGTATTATCAGGCAAAGGCCGGACTGGTAGATGGTTCCAAAAAAGAAGACGAAGTCTTCAAGCTGGAACTGCTGATGAAGCAGGCACATATCACACCACAGGATCGTAAGGTTGTCAGTGCTGCCCTGAATCGCGCAGAACAGACCGGTGCACCGGCTGCTGCCATGGAATTGCCCGACGGTAAAATCATCACCGGAAAGACCTCTGATCTGCTGGGATCCTCTGCCGCTCTTCTTTTGAACGCACTGAAAGAGCTGGCTGGCATCTCCCATGAAACACATATTCTTTCCCCTGCTGCCATCGAACCGATCCAGATTTTGAAAACTGCTTATCTGGGAAGCCGCAACCCGAGACTGCACACCGATGAGATCCTGATCGCGCTCTCCAGCAGTACTGCTCTGAACCCGGCTGCTCAGAAAGCAATGGAACAGATCCCGAACCTGAAAGGCTGTCAGGTACACACAAGTGTGATGTTGTCTCAGGTTGATATCCAGACCTTCAAACGCCTCGGTATCCAGCTGACCTGCGAACCGATTTACGAACATAAATCAATTCTTCATAATGCATAATTGATTTGCAACGCAACGAGATAAAATACGCTTCGCGAATTTGGCTCGTTGCTCGCGTAAATTTAAAAATAGCCCCGGATTTCACGCTGTATGAAATCCGGGGCTATATGTTTTTTATTTATACTTCATTTCCCGTAACTTTCCAGTATCTTCCCGGTTACGGGATACCTGCTGATCAGCTATTATTTTTCGGTTGCATATCCATCCGGGTTCTGGCTCTGCCATCTCCAGGAATCCTGACACATCTCTTCGATGCCGTACTGCGCTTCCCATCCCAGTTCTTCTTTTGCTTTGGTAGGATCGCAGTAGCACATGGCGATGTCACCTGCACGTCTCGGTTTGATCTGGTATTTTACTTCATGACCGCATGCCTTTTCAAATGCATGAACCACATCCAGTACACTGTAACCATGTCCTGTTCCCAGGTTGTATACACGAACTTCCGGTTTTTCTTCCAGTTTTTTCAATGCTTTTACATGACCTACAGCCAGGTCTACTACATGGATGTAATCACGTACACCGGTTCCGTCCGGAGTATCATAATCATCACCGAAGACTCCCAGACATTCCAGTTTACCGATGGCAACCTGTGCAACATATGGAAGCAGATTGTTCGGGATTCCTTTCGGATCTTCACCGATCATGCCGCTCTTATGAGCACCGATTGGGTTAAAGTAACGAAGCAGGATAACATTCCATTTCGGATCTGAGGTATGCAGGTCAGTGAGGATCTGTTCCAGCATCCATTTTGTCCATCCGTAAGGGTTGGTACAGGTTCCTTTCGGGCATTCTTCAGTGATCGGGATAAATGCCGGATCTCCGTATACAGTTGCAGAAGAACTGAAGATAATATTTTTAACTCCGTGATTTCTCATGACGTCACACAGATTCAGAGTTCCTGCAATATTATTTTCATAATACTCGATTGGTTTTACTACAGATTCTCCTACCGCTTTCAGTCCGGCAAAATGAATAACTGCGTCTACCTTCTCTTTGTCGAAGATATCGTTCATGGCTTCTTTATCACGAATATCCGCATTATAAAATACTACTTTTTTTCCTGTGATTTCTTCTACTCTCTCCAGAGCTTTCTCACTGGCATTGTACAGATTGTCCACAACAACAACGTCATAACCTGCATTCAGCAGTTCTACGCATGTATGGCTTCCGATATAACCAGCACCACCTGTAACTAAGATTCTCATTTGCTTTTCCCTCCTTAAGGAACTCATTCGAAACTGTTCATTGTCTCAACAGTTCCGTTGATTCTTATGTCTTTCTTAGTTTAGCATTATCCGTTTGGGAATTCAATGTCTTTTACAAATATTTAAAACTCAAAAGTACATTTATATATATATTGTCTATTATTGTTACATATCACATTTTCTTTTTCTATGCATTTGTGATACAAATCAGTACAACCACTCCCAACATACCAACAGTTCCCACAGTTGCAAGAATCTGAACGATCAGCCAGCTTTTTTCTCCCGCAATTTTACGAAATGCCTTCCACAAAAGAACCCCTATAACTGCTCCCAGAGTATTATTGATTACATCAGTAATGTCACTTGCTCCCATAGCAAGCAAATACTGCAGTGTTTCTAAAAACAGACTGAATCCTGCCCCGGCGAGGATTACTGTTCCCCCTGCTCTTTCTCGCGCCAACATACCTCCATATATTCCAAATGGTACAAAGATCAATATATTTTCCGCCAGTTCCCTGATGTTCAGATTTCCATTTACCATCAGGCAATCTCCATAAGGAATCAGATTGATATTTCGCAAATGAGGAAGTGCATCTGGTGATGTGCTGAACTTCAATAGTATAACCCATATCACAAACGCCAGATAAATAAAAAATAATCCACCTGTCCAGTCTTTCCTCTTCATAAAAACCTCCTGTATCTTTCTAAAATATTTTGTAACTGTTTTACAGTTTCTCTGTTACGAGTTTTCCCTGGTTTACAAGGAACTATAGTAACAGCCAAATTTTTAGAAAGACACAGGAGGTTTCTTAATTTTCTCTTATTCCATAAAATTTTCGTAACTATTCATTCCATTTATAATAGTGGCTGAATAGTTGCAAGATTTCCAGAATAGCTTTTTGTAGCGTTGTCATCCTTCCACGATCAGATAGGTTCCGTCCGGCAAAGAGAAGATTTCACTGGCTTCTAGAAGTTCTTCTTTACTCATGCCCTCAACATCCATGCCGCTTTCATCCAGATATTCTTTTACTTCTTTGATGTTTTTTACTACAACAGCCATACATTCTTCAAGAAATTCTTCTGCTTCCTCATAAGTCTCTGCCACAGGTTCATCAAAAAGCTGTCCCTGCTGTTTTAAAAAGGTTTCTACGCACTCCTTGCTGTACATTTTATTTTTCCTCCTGAATCTTCAGTAATTTTTCCGGTCGGTCGATAATTTCATCCGCATGATTCTCTTCCAGTTCTTTTCGCTCCCGAAATCCCCACAGCACTCCGATGGTGTACATCCCTGCCGCTTTTCCGGTCTTCATGTCAGTATTCGTGTCTCCCACATACATGCACTCCGACGGCTCCACCTGTAGTTTTTTCGCAATTTTCCATGCTCCGGATGGGTCCGGCTTTTTCTTCATCCCCACTTCCAACCCCTGGATGACTTCAAACGTATCGCTGCCAAACAGTCCGGTCACAGCCAGATATGTCGCTTCATGTGGCTTGTTGGACAATACCGCCAGCTTCACGCCTCTTCGCTTCAGTTCTTTCAAAGTCTCCTTCATCCCGTCAAATACGGTAACTTTATATAATGGATCTCTGGCAAAAATCTCACGGTATAGCCTCTGACCTTCTTCCAGGCGGCTCATATCTGCTCCCGCAGCTTTCATACACCGTTCCATCAGTACATTTCCGCCATCGCCTGCATGATATTTATAGTCCTCTACCGGCTGTGCCGGCGCTCCAAAACGCTCCAGAATTTGATTTGCAACATTTGCAATGGATTCTACCGTATCTGCCAGTGTTCCATCCAGATCAAAAATACAAGCTTTATACATTTCTGTCCTCTTCCTTTCAACCCAATCTGTCATTGCTTTGTTTTATCCGTTTTTTTCAGACAACATTCTCAGATTTCTTACATTATACTTCCTGTCACCGCCTGATGCAAGCGGAAACGCATTACTGTTCACTCCGTTCTCAGTAACACGCTGCGCGATGCACAGAATTTATGCTGATCGCATAAATTCGCGCGGTATGTCTCGGGTTTTCTGTGATCTTTGCTCACAAAAAACACCTCGCGGGATATTACCAGTGAACAGTAACGAAAATGCTCCCCACAAGATGTGCGTCACAATTTGTGGGAGATTTTATTTATTATTATCATTCATCTTCGCCTCAATCGCCGCACCAACCCTGTTATAAACAGTCACAGCATCC
>OLRP01001060.1_pt1 | contig 23052 bp, 17 predicted proteins | sample 1672401 | NCBI WGS metagenome assembly OLRP01 (sample SAMEA3136682, study PRJEB25190) | human gut metagenome | reverse complement strand
GCAATGGATACCTATGTGGAACTGCATCACAGTGGAATTCTGTCTCTGGCAGATTTTGTGAATCTTCCAAGAGATAATGATGTACTGATCCGCCTGATCGTAAAAAAGACACCGGGTAAATGTGTTTATCTGTCCCAGAGAAATACAAAAACAGATTTTCCAGTATTAACCTGTGCTGTCTGTCGGGATGAAAGAGGAATCAGAGTCGCTGTAGGTGCGAGACCACAGAAAGCGATGCTGCTGACGTTATCAGAGACACAGAATGCAGATCTTGCACAGAATCGTGCAGATGCAGCTGCAAAAATCGCAGACGAACTTGCGGCTCAGATTCCAACGCAGGATAACATGCGTGCCAGTGCTGCATATCGGACACATCTTGCCAAGGTGCTGATCCGTCGTGCGCTGCTGACCGTGACAGAGGAGGTGCAGTAAGATGGTTGTGACAATTACATTAAATGGAAAAAAAGTGGAAGCACTTGTAAAACCGGATACATTACTTATTGACTTTGTGCGTGACCATGGTTGTTACAGTGTAAAGCGTGGCTGTGAGACATCTAACTGTGGACTTTGTACTGTATTCGTAAATGATAAACCGGTACTTTCCTGTTCCATGCTGGTGGCACGGGTAAACGGATGTAAAGTAGATACTTTGGAAGGACTTCAGAAAGAGGCCGAAGAATTTGGTGCATTTATTGCAGATCAGGGGGCAGAGCAGTGTGGGTTCTGCAATCCGGGAATGATCATGAATGCCATTGCATTATTCCGGGAAAATCCGGATCCTTCTGATGAAGAAATCAAAGAATATTTAGCAGGAAATCTTTGCAGATGTTCCGGATATGAAGGACAGATGCGTGGAATCAAAGCTTTTCTGGAATACAAAAAGAATGGAGGCAGCAGATGAAAGCAGTAAATCAGCCAATTCGAAAAAAAGATGCCATGGCACTGGTGACAGGAAAACCGGTTTTTATGGACGATCTGGTTCCGAAGGACTGTCTGATCGTCAAATTACTGCGCAGTCCCCATGCCAATGCAATCATAAAAGAAATCAATAAGACTGCAGCGGAAAAAGTACCGGGAATCGAAGCAATCTATACCTGGGAAGATGTTCCGCAGCAGCGTTTTACCACAGCGGGACAGACCTATCCGGAAGCGACACCTTATGATCGTCTGATCCTGGACCGGCATGTACGTTTTGTGGGTGATCCGGTGGCGATCATTGCCGGTGAGGATGAAGCCTGCGTGGAAAAAGCCATGCGTCTGATCAAAGTGAAATATGAAGTGCTTCCGGCAATTCTGGATTTTCATGTGGCAAAAGATAATGAAATCCTGATTCATCCGGAGGATAACTGGAGATCACTCTGTCCGGTTGGCGCGGACAATAAACGGAATCTCTGCGCCACAGCCAGATCGGAAGAAGGCGATGTGGACGGTGTGATGGCAGAATGTGATACCATTGTGGAGCATACTTATCATACTGTCGCAGATCAGCAGGCGATGATGGAGACATTTCGTACTTACTGTTCTGTGGATGCCTATGGCAGACTGAATATTTTCAGTTCCACACAGATTGTATTCCATGTGCGAAGAATTGTATCAAATGCTCTTGGTATTCCGAAGTCTCAGATCCGTGTGTCAAAACCGCGTGTGGGCGGTGGGTTTGGAGCAAAACAGACCGCAGTTTCTGAAGTGTATCCGGCATTTGTAACCTGGATGACAAAGAAACCGTCCAAAATCATTTTTACCAGAGAGGAATCCCAGATTGCATCCTCTCCCCGGCATGAGATGGAAGTGCATGTAAAAGTAGGTGCAATGAAGGACGGAACCATCCGCGCGATTGATATGTATACACTGTCAAATACCGGTGCTTACGGTGAGCATGGACCGACAACGGTAGGATTAAGCGGACACAAATCCATTCCGCTTTATGCAAAAGCAGAGGCATTCCGTTTTGATTACGATGTTGTGTATACCAATGTAATGTCTGCAGGAGCATATCGTGGATATGGTGCGACACAGGGTCAGTTTGCACTCGAATCAGCGGTGAACGAACTGGCGCAGAAACTGCATATGGATCCGGTGAAGCTGCGTGAGATAAATATGGTGCGGGAAGGCGATATCATGCCTGCTTATTATGGTGAGCCAAACAACAGTTGTGCGCTGGATCGTTGTCTGGAACGCGCGGCAGAGATGATCGGGTGGAAAGAGAAGTTCCCTTGCCGGGATATGGGTAACGGAAAAGTGCGAGGCGTCGGTATGGCCATGTCCATGCAGGGATCCGGTATTTCCAATGTGGATGTAGGATCTGCGACCATTAAGCTGAACGAAGATGGAACATATCTGCTCTCTATCGCTGCTGCTGATATGGGAACCGGATGTGATACGACACTGGCGCAGGTGGCAGCGGAATGTCTGGAATGTGATACGGACAGGATCGCAGTATCCGGTGCAGATACCGATACCTCACCTTACGATTCCGGATCTTACGCATCCAGTACGGCATACGTTACCGGTAAAGCCGTGGAAAAGACAGCACTTCATCTGATCGAAGAGATGAAGCAGACAGCTGCTCAGATGTTGGAGTGCAACGTGGACGATACCCGTTTTGAAGGAGATCGTGTAAGCTGTATTTCCACAGGAAAAACCGTGACAACAGCGGAAATCGGTGTGCATTCCATGTGTGCAAATAACCATGCACTTCAGGTAACGGAGAGCCATTATTCGCCGGTTTCTCCGCCACCGTTTATGGTCGGAATGGCAGAAGTGGAAATTGATAAAGAAACCGGTGAACTGGAACTGATCGATTATGTGGCTGTAGTTGACTGCGGTACTCCGCTGAACCCGAATCTGGCAAGAGTTCAGGTAGAAGGCGGTCTCGGACAGGGTATCGGCATGGCATTGTATGAGAATGTACAGTATACGGACTACGGAAGAATGATGAACAATTCCCTGATGCAGTATAAGATTCCAGCTCGCTCCCTCTCCACCAGCTCGGCAAACTTTTTTGCCCCAAGTGTTGTCGGATAATCCTCCGTCTGATTCTCCGCATAGGACAGGACAAATTCGGGAGCTCTCACGCTGCGCAGCCTGTGATACAGAAAAAATCCAGCGGTCAAAACCACTGCCGCAAACAAAATCAAGATTCGTCTTTTTTTCATTTATCCCAATCCTCCGGCAGTGTTCCCTGTGTTCATCTGTTTTAAAATCTCCATGCGGTATTCCGTAGGAGTACTTCCCATGGCACGCTTAAATACTTTTGCAAAATAATTTGAATCCCGGTATCCCACATTTACGCTGATATCTTTTACATTGATACGGACATCAGCAAGTAGCTGCTTTGCCCGTTCCAGCCGGTACTCAGTCAGATATCCAATGAAACTTTTATCAAAACACTGTTTGAATATTTTGCAGAAATATGCGTCTGAATAATTCATCTCCTCTGCTACACTCTGTAAAGAAATATCTTCTTTATAGTGCATGTCAATATACTGTCTGATATTTTCTGCCACAGCGCTCATCCTGACATTGCCATTTTCCAGTTCTGCATCCTTCTTTTTTTCCTGCATATCCACAGGCTTTTCCCGGACATTTTTCTGCGATCCATCTGCCTTTTCCTCAAGCAGCCGTATTGCTTCCTCAAGCACCGCCACCAGTTCTTCCTCAGTCCCTGGTTTCAGCAGATAATCCAGTGCATGTACGGAGATCGCACGTTTTGCATAACTGAATTCATCAAATGCAGTCAGAAAAATAATGCTGCAATCCCTATCTTCCTCCCGGATCTGCTCCGCTGCCTCCAAACCATTCACACCCGGCATCTCAATGTCAAGCAGCGCGATCTTACAATCTTTTTCTGTAAAAAACTTTGCCGCCTCCCTGCCGTTTACGGCTTCCACAACTTCTAACTGTCCGGAAAAATATTTTTTTATCGTTCTCCCCACAATCATTCTCTCTATCGGCTCATCGTCCGCCACCAACACACGGTACATCATGCTCCCCCACTTCCTTATGTCTGATCTGTATTTTTACCACAGTCCCCACATCTTTTTTACTGTAGATTTCTACATTTCCATCCTGATACATTGCACGGATCCGCCGGAAAATATTGCCAAGGCCAATGCCTGTCTTTCCATCTTCTTTTTCCAGTTCTCCCCGCAGATGCATAAGTGCTGCTTCGTCCATTCCAAGCCCGTTATCCCCAATGGTAATAAACGTAAATCCATCTTTCTGCCAGATATGTACCCGGACAGTCCCACCTTCTTCTTTTTTCGAAAGTCCATGAATGATGGCATTTTCCACCAGCGGCTGAAATGTAAATGCCGGAACAATGACTTTATCTGCATCCACGCTGCAATCCTTTCGGTATGTGATTCTGTCTCCGAAACGCATCTGCTGCAGATACATATAATCTTCCATAATTTTTAATTCCTGTGACAGGCACACCTCCGTGTCCTGATTTTTCAGGTTATAGCGGAAAAGTGCCGACAATGCACGGATCATTTTTTCAGTAGTTTCCGCTTCCTCAAGGCTTGCCATTCCACCGATGACATTTAAGGTATTGAACAGAAAATGCGGATTAATCTGGCTTTTTAGAAGTTCAAGCTTTGTCATCTCCAGACGCTTTTCCGTCTCTAACTTTTCAAGCTCCTCCTCATGCAAAAGATCTAAGGTCTTTCTTTTTTCCTCCAGTGCCTGAATGTACTCTCCTGTGGCGAATTTCATTTTATTGAACGCCCGGACCAGTTCACCAAGCTCATCCTTGTTGTCCACCTCAACATCCCTGATAAAGAAATCATTTGCAGCAATTTTCTGTGATGCATGTACCAGTTTAAAAATCGGTGCCATGATCGTTTCTTTCATCAGTGCCGCCATCTCTGCAATTCCAAAAAGAAGCAGGATTCCTGCAAAAATTACCACCAGCGGAACACTGATCAGTGTCGGAACTTTTTTCTGGTACGAAACATCTCCCTCCTCGATCGTATAATTCATAAGTGTTCCGGCATAATCCTTTAAGTAGTCCTGCATGTCATAAACTTCATACAGCCTGCTGACATAATCTGTCACATTATCTTCCATGGACAGGATTGCATCTCTTTTAGTGCAATAAACTTCATAGCTGCTGCGGATCGACCATGTTTTTGCATAGCGGAGTTCCCCGATCCTGCGATACTGGAATGGCAGATCATAAACCGCATGTTTTGTACATTTCATGGAACGCTCTAACGCTTCTTTTTTCTCCGTATCCGGATTTCTCATATAGCTTTCAAACAGTGTGCTCTCCTGCTCTAATGCCTGGATCAGTTCACTGCACTTTGCATTGTCCTGCAAAATACCATTAAAATCGGTCAGTGAAAACCGGACAACCCAGACATTAAAAACAACGGAAAGCAGGATGGCCACACAGACCATCCCGGTAAACACTGCTATTTTCTTTTGAATGGTAAGCTCCTGCCACCACTTTTTTATCCTTTTCTTCAAGCTGTTTGTCCCATCCTGCTTCTTTCTCCATTTAGCTGTCTGATCTGCCAGCCCGCATACACTAATTCGTCTCTGCGATCCTTTCTTTTGCAAATGCAAAAAATGGTTCTTTCTGTGCTCCCAAAATACGGTTTGTAAGCATATATCCATGTCTTGCATCGGAAAAAACGATCATCATGCCAGGCTCGTTTGCCACCCGCAGTTTTTTCCATCCAATGCTTTCCTTTTCTTTCCCCACAGTCACATGGAGTCCCGCATCGTCAAAGGAAAGTTCTACATCTTTCGGCATCGTTTTTGCCTGCCCTTTGGCTTTCAGATAGATCGCGATCGGCTGGATCACCGGAAACAGCAGACATCCAAAGAGCATCAGCATCTGCATCAGATCCCCTGAGGTACGGAAAAATTTTGCTGTAAATAAAATCATCGCCACCGTAAAGACCATGTTGCAGACTCCCGCCACCGAACGATATGTCCGGCTCATTGTCAGTTTCCAGAAATCTCCTGCGGTCACTTCGCTCTTAAATTGATATGTCATGCCATTTCCTCCCGTAATTCTAAAATCATCCGCCATAGCCGCCAAATACTCTCGGTAACAGAAGGCTTACTTCCGGAATGAATGTAAGTAACATTAATACAATGATCATACAGATATAGAATGGAAGTGTTGCCTTTACGACACGTTCCATTTTTACACCGCTGACTGCGGAACCGATAAATAATACGGATCCAACCGGTGGTGTCAAAAGACCGATACCACAGTTTAATACCATGATGATACCGAACTGTACCGGATCAATGCCGATTGATGTTGCGATCGGAAGTAAGATCGGTGTTGCGATCAGGATGATCGGTGCCATATCCATGATACAGCCAAGGAACAGAAGAATCAAGTCAATTAAAAGTGCAATCACGATCGGGTTTGTTGAAAATCCTACGATCGCATTTGCTACCATATCCGGTACATGTAATGTGGTAAGGCAGTAACCGAAAATACTCGAAGTAGAAATCAGGATCAATACGATCGATAAGGTATCGATACACTGTTCTAAACATTTCCATACACCTTTCCAGTCAAGTCCTTTGTAAATATATACACTGACAATCAGGCTGTAAAATACAGCGATTGCTGCGGACTCTGTTGCGGTGAACCATCCGGCAACTACACCGATAACTACGATAACAACCGCTGCAAGTGCCCAGATAGAAATACCAATCTGCTTCAATAATCCCTTAAAGCTGAACTTATCTCCCTTTGGATAATGTTTCTTCTTTGAGATAATGTAAGAACCTACCATCAGGGAAACTGCAAGTAAAGCACCCGGTAGATATCCTGCAAGGAATAAACTTCCTACGGAAATACCACCTGCTGACATTGCATAGATAACCATGTTGTGGCTTGGCGGAACCAAAAGTCCCTCACAGGAAGAAGTAATGGTAACTGCGGTAGAAAAATCATCATCATATCCCTGATCTACCATCATTGGGATCATGATACTTCCGATAGAAGCAGTATCAGCAGATGCAGAACCGGAAATTCCACCGAAAAAATAAGATGCTACGATATTTACCATTGCCATACCACCGGTCATCCATCCGACGCAGGCATTGGCAAGTGCAATCAGTTTTTCTGAGATACCACCGGTGCCCATCAGTACACCCATCGTGATAAAGAACGGCACTGCCATCAGACTGAAAGAACTGATTCCTTTTACCATCTGCTGACAGATCGTGGTAAGCGGCAATCCCTGTGTCAGTAAACAAAGTAATGATGACAATGCAACTGCATATGCAATCGGAAATCTAAGGAGTATCATTACTAAAAAGCTGATCAGCAATACTGCGATTGCAATTCCTTGTGCGCTCATTATTTTTCCTCCTTTACAAAAATTCCTTTGATATGGTTATAAACTGCTTCAATCTCAAATACCACCATTGCAATTCCTGCAAGTGGGATTGGGAAATACATCCAGAATTTTGAAACACTTGGCATACTTACATAATTTCCTTTTGCACCGATCTGGACTGCATAGGAAAATCCTACTGTAATCATTACCACACCAAGGATTAATACTGCCACATCTGCTAAAATATCCAGTGCACGGATCACGGATTTTGGCAGATACTGGTCAAATGCCGTCATACGGATATGTGCATTCCTTCTGATTGCAAGTGCTGCGGACAATACTGCCATGTAGGACATCAGTGTCAGAACGACTTCCTCGCTCCATGCCGGATCCGGCACAAACGGAACGTATCTTCCGACAACGCAGACGCTTGTGATCACAAGATCTGCCGTCAGCAATAATTTACATATGAATAAAACGATCTTATATGTAATGTCATATGCCGGTTTTATTTTATCAACGGTCTGAAAAAATTTTGGCATAAACTCATCTTCCTCCTTTAAAAATAGCCATCTTTAGAAAAGGAGCACAGAGAGCAGGTATTCTCTCTGTGCTCCTTTGATACATCAGTCTTTTAGTTTGCCATATCAAGAATCTGCTGATATAACTCTTTGTTATCTTTTGTTGCCTCTTCGATCACATCTTTACATGCATCCTGCCATGGTGTGATATCCTCTACTTCAACAACGTTGCATCCATCTGCTTTTAACTCGTCTAAGATCTTGTTTTCTGTCTCCTCAGAGATCTTGCGGTTGTACTGGGAAGCGTACTCACCAGCTTCTGTTAATACATCCTGCTGTTCCGGTGTTAATTTATCCCATGCCTCATCTGTGATAACTACCTGAATTGCTCCTAATGTATGTCCATCTAAGATCAGGTTGTTTGCAACTTCCGGGAATGCATTTGCCTGATAGTTTGCGATCGGCTGCTCTGCTGCATCAACAACACCTGTCTGTAATGCGGAGTATAACTCACCCATAGCAACAACGGTCGGGTTTGCTCCAAGTGCCTCAACCATGCCTGTCATGATCGGGTCATTTGATACACGGATCTTCATGCCTGCAAGATCTTCCATTCCGGAAACCGGTTTTACGGTAAAGAAATGACGGAAACCTTCCTCTCCGTAGAACAGTCCGCGGATACCGCTTCCATTCTCATGCGGCTCAAGTAAAAATTCCTGTGCCAGATCTGATGTAGCGAAATTCCAGAAATGATCTCTGTTTACGAATGTGAACGGTACAGATAAAAGACTGGATTTTTCTCCGCCGTAGCTTGTCAGTGCGAATGCAGAGATACGTGCCATATCGATCGTACCGCCGCCGCCAAGCATGGTATCTAAGACATCTGACTCAGCTCCTAATACACCGTTTGCCTGAATATCGATCGTGATGCTTCCGCCGGAAAGCTCTTCGACTTTGTCTTTGAAAGCGGTTGCTGTCTGTCCAACGATGGTTCCCTCTAACGGGTTAACCTCTGCATAAACCAGTGTGACCGCCGGTCCGACCGGTTCTGTTGCGCTGTCCCCTGAGGATGCTGCCTCAGTTGTCGTTTCTGCTTCTGCTGCATCTGATGTTGCGGACGCATTAGATGTTGATGCTGCATTTGTTGTTCCGCCGCTGCTTCCACCTGTATTTGGTGACTGTAAGCCACACGCTGTCATGGAAAATACCATTGCTGCACATACGATTGAGGATAAAACTTTTTTCTTCATAAGAAACCCTCCTGTAATTGGTTAATTTGTTTGCTGCGCTGCCCCTCTTTGCCGCTGCAACTTTATGATTTAATTATAGGCAGAATCTTGTACAAAGAAAACCGTATTATTTTTGCATTGTTAGCACATTCTTAACATTTTTTAGATTTTATTAATATTTTCTTGATATTTTTGTACAGTATGTAGATATTTTTTGCTTTTTTATATGTGAAACTAAACAAAATCCTATACATCATCATTTCTTCTCATCCAAAAGCATTACACCCTCCGCCGGATTATGGTCGATTGCACCAGCTATCGGTGATGCAACACCTTTTGCCCAGTGCCATGCAAGCGCGATCTGCTGCATTTTCACACCGTGACGTTCCGAAAGTTCATGCACTCTTGTGACGATAATCTGTCTGGATTGAAATATACCTTAGAGGCGCTTACAACTTTGTCACGGGCAATATTCTTTTTGAGCGCCTGTCCTGAATATTCCTCGCGCGTTCCTGCGGAATATCCGTTTGCCGTACTAAAAAAGCATTACCACAAGTCCTAAAATAACCAGTATCACACCCGTTGCACGGTTTAAGGTCTTCGGCGTTGCTTTGTTGGCAAAAACAGCCGCGATTCTCGCCCAGATCAGGGTAAATACAACACACAAAATCAATACGGTCCAGTCCGGTGCACCACCGATTGCAAAGTGCGAAGCCGCTCCGGTAAGTGCCGTAAAGGTCATGATAAACACACTCGTTCCAACGGCTGTCTTTAATTCATATCCAAGCACAGAGGTCAGGATCAGAAGCATCATCATGCCGCCGCCCGCACCGACAAAACCACAGATAAATCCTATGAGGACACCGCATATAACAGACTGCACTGCCCGCTTCTCCGCCGACACTCCCTGCATCGCCTCTTTTGTGGTCATGACCGGGCGCACGATAAATTTAATTCCTAAAAGGAATGTCATAAAGACTGAAAAGTTCCCCATGGCCGCAGATGGGACCAGACTTGACACATAGCTTCCAAAAACGGTAAATAAAAGTACGCTCACCATCATGATGATACCGTTTCGGATATCGAGATTTTTATTTTTTCCGTATGTATACGCCGACACCGCACTTGCAAGAACGTCCGAGGATAATGCGATTCCCACCGCCATATACGGATCCATCCCTAGAAATGTGATCAGCATTGGACTGATGACCGCCGCGGCGCTCATTCCCGCAAAACCGGTTCCAAGCCCTGCCCCCATACCTGCAAAAAAAGTAACGATTATTGTAAGTAACATGTTCATGTCAGTGCTCCCCTTTCAGCATTTCATCCAGATTCTTTTCCATCTGGTTGAGGATCTCTGCCATCTTTTTCCGTTTCTCCTCATCCACGCCAGACAGTATCTGTTCCACAAAATCCTGCTGCAGTTTTTTCCCGTTTTCGATCACAGGCTCTGCTTTTTTCGTGCAGATCAGCTCGACTTTTCTCCGATCACCCTCCACTGCTTTCCTCTCAAGGTATCCATCCCGCACCAACTTCTCAACATTGACAGAGACAAGGTTCGCCTTTATTTTCCGTACTTCCACAATATCACTCGCCGTTTTATAATCCGGGTTATTTGCCAGAAACATCAGTATATCAAACGCAGTCTGTGGCAGTTTCAGTTCCCTGCAGAGTGTCTTGCAGGTTGCACTGTACGCCAGTGACATTTTGTGGGCAAATTCAATACTCATATTTATCATGATCCGCCTCCATTTACTTCTTTTTTGTATTGTTCATTTTTGAAGTAATTATATAGCATTTTTCCAAAATGTCAAGACTGGATTTTTCTCTCTTAATCTTCCTCCCTTGTGATATTTCTCACCCAGATATACTTTTTATAATGCAGATAAACCGCCGGTATCTTCACGATCTCATCCAGATTGACAATGCAGTATACCACCATGACAGGGATTTTTAATGCAAGCGCTTCCAGAAATCCTTTGTGAGCAGCCGGTCTGCGGGAACAAACTACGTTTTCAGATTTGAATCACCCTGCCGGTCGTCGCATTCACCCTGTGCGAGATGGAGATCACCGTCCGATTCTCACTTACCCGCTTTAATGCCTGCAAAACTTCTTTTTCGGTCTGTGCATCCAGGTTTGCCGTGATCTCATCTAAAAGGAGCAGTTTCGGCTTTGCCGCCGCTGCACGGGCGATCGACAATAGCTGCCACTGTCCCTGTGAAAAGATTTCATCGGAACATGGCGTATCGTACCCGTTTTCCAGACTCATGATCGTATCCGAAAGCCCTGTCATCTGTGCCGCCGCACGGACATCCTCCATAGTGATCGACGGATCGTACAGCGTGATCTGCTCTTTTACCGTTCCCGGAACCATATGAAAAGCCTGCTCCACATAGCCAAAAAGATGCCGTTTCTCTGCATCCGGGATATCTTGTGCCGGAACTCCCTGTATCAGCACGCTGCCCTCCTTTGGCTCATAAAGTCCCAGCAGCAGCTTGAATATCGTACTTTTGCCTGCGCCGGTGCGACCGGAAAGTGTAACCTGTTCTCCTTCTTTTACCTGAAAACTGAGACCATTTAGCACATTTTGTTCTTCGTAGGCAAATGTCACATTCTGAAATTCCACAAATACGTTATCTTTCTTTTGTGTACTCTCTTTTCTGTAATCAGTCTTTTCCGGTAATTCTTCCAGACTGAAAAATTCATTGATCCTGTGCACGCCCGCCACAGCAGACTGTATGGTCTGGATCTCCATTCCAAGGCTCTCCACCGGGGAAAAGATCTGCGAAATATAGTTCATGACAGCGACCGCCGTACCAGCCGACATTCCAAACAGACTTAATACATTCGCATTGCCGGAAGCCGAAAAAAGCATGACAACCGCCACAACCACCGCATTCAGGATCAGAATGACTGGTGAATAGACTGCATCATAAAAATTTGTCTGCTCCATCGCCCGGTAGCTCTCGCCGATGCAGGTATCATAACGCTCTGCCATATAGTTTTCTTTGCCGAGACTCCGGATCGTTCTGATGTTGTGAAGCGTCTGCGGAACATGGCCCAGGGCACGGCTGACAGCACGGCGGTTTTCGATCTGCGCGGTCAGCATATTTTTCTGCACGATGCGCGTAAACCAGAACAGAAACGGCAGCAACACCAAAAGCACAATGGCAAGCCCCTTGTTCCGAAACCAGATGACGGCAAGAATACTGACGATCTTGCATGCATCGGAAAACATGCTGATAATGCCTGATGTAAACAGGTTTTCCACCGTATCAACATCCCCGACGAACCGGGAAACCACTGACCCCGGCTCCTGATGTGTCAGTGCATCTGCCGTCAGATCCGTATATTTATCCATCAGGCTGCTTCGTAGTGCGTGCGTGATTTTCTGCCCGAACACAATCAGCAGTCCTTCCCTTGAACTTTCCAGTGCCCCCATGAGCAGTGTAAATCCAAAATATGCCAAGATCAGATAAAATGATACCACATTTCCCGTCGTCATGGTATCTATAATAGTTCCAAGAATGAGCGGTGGAAGAAGCGCTGTCAGGATTGCACCGGCCACTGCACACACGATCCCGGCGGAAAGCCACTTCTGTTTTTTTATCGTCCGCCACATGACACTGCCTACATTTTTACTGCTATGCGTCCCGCTGTTCAATTTGCTGCACGTCCCGCTATGCATTATTCTGCACGCCCCCTTTCTTTTCTGCCTTGTTCTGTTTCAGCACATTTTCCTGCATTTACTTTCTCCGCCGTACTTCCCTTCGTCTGCTCCTCATAAAGTCTTGCATATTCCGGGTATTTTTCCATGATCTCCTCATGTGTGCCGACCGCCGCATGCCCATGCTCCATCCAGATCACCTGATCCATTTCCGGGAAAAGATAGAGTCTGTGGGATAACAGGATCACGATGCTGTCTGACGTCATCGCCTTTAAATTGGTATATACTTCCTGTTCCGTATTCCGGTCAAGTGCGGAGAAAGGATCATCTAAGATCAGCACCGGTCTTTTATGGCACAAAGTTCTCGCAAGTGCAAGACGCTTTGCCTGACCACCGGAAAGTCTGACTCCTCCACTTCCCACAACCGTGTCAGGTCCCTGTTCCATCTCTGCAACTTCTCTATCAAAACATACTGCTTTCAAATAAGTTTCTGTATCCTCATTTTCTCCCATCAGAATATTGTTTTTTATACTGTCATCAAATAATTCCGGGTCGTGTCCTAAATAACCAATGGTTCCGGTCAACACACTATTTCCCATCTCGTTTAACTCTCTGCCTGCAAAACGGATACTTCCCTGATAAGGATATTCGCACAGAAATGTCTTTCCAAACGTAGACTTGCCGGACGCAACGGCACCGGTAACACCAATGATCTGTCCCGGTTTTGCAGAAAATGTGATATCCTCATAAATATCTGTCCCGCCCGGATATGCAAAACTCAAATGGGAAACCGTAAGCTCTGCCTGTTTTTGCACTCTGCTTTCACTTTCATGTTCCACACATTTCATGAGGGGTTTGATCCTCTTCCAGGAAACCTGTGCCTTGTGAACTGCGTTAAAAAGTTTTGCCGCACTCGATGATTTTACCGAAAGTTTGGTAAAACAGGTAAGAAATGTGGTAAATGCCGCAACATCCCAGACTCTCCAGCCACTTCCAAGCACGTTTTTACCTCCAAAATATAAAATGAAAATGACACCCGCCATCGAGATGACACGGTAGATCGGCGGAAATGCCGCGCTCCATATATTCGCCCGCACCGCAGATTTTTCGTAAGCTGAAAGATTTTTCTCATACGCATCTTTTCGCTCCTGCTCGCATCCATAAACACGATAGGTGACCGCATTGGATGCCCGGTCTAAGGTAGCGGCACTTAAGATCCCGGACTGCTCCTTATAGGCTGCCCCGGTTCTCTGCACAATTCCTTTCATCTTCTCTGCCAGAAAATACGAAACCGGCGGGAACAGCATGCTTAAAAGCGCAAGTCTCCAGTCATAAAAGAGAAGCATTCCGGCATATGCAAGCAAAGCTACCCCTGTATCAAATATCTCCGTGGTAAATTTCCGCATGCCCTCCGCACAGTCATCCACATCCAGAATCGCTTTTGTCATGACATTTCCGGCGCCTTCCTCTTCCAGTTCTGCCCGGCTTTTATGCACAAGGCTGTCATACAGAACATGTTTCATGCGCCGGTTGACATTGTTTGCAAAACGTCTCACATAAAAACGCTTGATATATCTGGAACTCTGCACCACTGCGATTGCGATCACATAGGCTGCGACCAGTTTTCCCATATCAGGAAATCCTGCCCTGCCGCCAAGGATATCCACCAGACAGCCCGCCATTTTTCCCTCAAACCATGGTCCGGCAAGGAGTCCTAAATTGTAAATCAACCCGGAGACTGTCACCGCAAGAAGAACTTTCCACTCCATTTTAAAATAGGAAATCACATGGTCTGCCTCAAATTTTTGTTTTTCACTTCCAGCATTTTTTCTGTCGTACTTATCACTCATCTGACTCACCATCCATTTCCATCCTGTCGTCTGAACCGGACTGCACGAGTTTTGACACATCGCAAAACTCTGCCCGCCGCTGTTCCTTCGACCGCCAGTAAAGTTTATCTAACGTCTCAAGAAATGCCGCTTTTTCCTCCTTGGGCAGCTCCGCTAAAAGCCACTCATAAAACACGCTCTCAATGGACGCCTTTGAATTTTTTAACTGTTCCGCTTTCTCTGTCGCATACAAAAGCTGGCTTCTTCCATCCTCCGGGTTCGGTTTCCGGTAAAGATATCCTTTGCTCTCTAAATTAGCCGCACGCCTTGCAGCAGCCCCTTTATCAATCTTTAACTGCTCTCTGACTTTCGCCTGTGTGACGCCGGGATTGTGCCGGATGAAATGGATAAAATCAAATTCTGCCGTTCCGATTCCTTCCTCTTTCATCATCTTTAATGTAAACTTGCCCGCTTCACGCGCGATCTTTGTGATTTTTCTTCCTGACTCGTCCATTGCGATCTCCACTCCTAACCAACTCTGAAAATTAAAATCTAACTTATGACTTTCCAATTAGCATACAAAAAATAGATGTACCTGCATCTAACCAGATGATAGTACATCTATTTTTGTGTGTCAATTTATCTTTTTCTTACTTTGCACAGGAAAAAACTTTTTCCTGATTTGATTCATCAATGAAATCTTTCTTACTTCTCACTCCAGATTTTTCTATATTTCATAAAATAGTAAATACTCATGATCATACTGAGTATCTCGCCCGTTGTGATCGACAGCCAGACTCCGTCCATTCCAAGCAGATTTGGTAATATCAGTACCGGCAGCAAATATCCATATACCAGTACACTAGCCCATGTTTCTGCTATTTTTACTCCACCTTCGGCAGCCCTGCAAATCCCACTGCAAGCTCTTCATCGGTCGGAATATAGTCTGTCATCTCTCCATTGTTAAACTTCTCATATGCAACCATATCAAAATAGCCGGTTCCGGTAAGTCCAAAAACGATAGTCTTTTCTTCTCCGGTTTCTTTACATTTCAACGCCTCGTCAATGGCAACACGAATCGCATGAGAACTCTCCGGTGCCGGAAGGATTCCCTCTATTCTTGCAAACTGCTCTGCTGCTTCAAATACAGAAGTCTGCTCTACACTCCTTGCCTCCATCAGTCCGTCATCATAAAGCTGTGACAGAGTTGAACTCATGCCGTGATAGCGAAGTCCTCCGGCATGGTTTGCAGATGGAATAAATCCGCTGCCAAGTGTATACATCTTTGCTAACGGACAGACCCTTCCGGTATCACAGAAATCATATGCATAGCGGCCTCTCGTAAGACTCGGACAGGATGCCGGTTCGACTGCGATAAATTGATAGTCTTTTTCACCACGCAGCTTTTCTCCCATAAACGGAGAGATCAGACCCCCAAGATTGGAACCGCCGCCTGCACATCCGATAATGATATCCGGCGTAATATCATACTTTTCCAGAGCAGCTTTTGTCTCAAGTCCAATGACTGACTGATGTAACAATACCTGATTTAACACACTTCCCAATACATAACGATATCCTTCTCTCGTCGTTGCAGCTTCTACTGCCTCGGAGATTGCACAGCCAAGACTTCCTGTTGTGCCCGGATGCTCTGCTAAAATCTTTCTGCCGACTTCTGTTGTCTCAGACGGTGACGGGGTTACACTTGCTCCATATGTGCGCATTACCTCACGGCGGAATGGTTTCTGTTCATAGGAAACTTTTACCATATAGACTTTACAGTCAAGATCAAAATAAGCACACGCCATAGAAAGTGCAGTTCCCCACTGTCCAGCACCTGTCTCTGTTGTCACACCTTTTAATCCCTGCTTCTTTGCATAATATGCCTGTGCAATCGCAGAGTTTAATTTATGGCTTCCACTTGTATTGTTTCCCTCAAATTTATAGTAGATCTTTGCCGGAGTCCCCAGTTTTTTTTCCAGACAATATGCTCTCACCAGTGGTGACGGACGGTACATGCGGTAAAAATCACGGATCTCCTGTGGAATATCGATGTATGGGTTGGTATCATCGAGTTCCTGTTTTACCAGTTCATCACAGAATACATGCCCCAGTTCCTCCGCGGTCATCGGTTTTAGAGTTGCCGGGTTCAAAAGCGGTGCTGGTTTGTTCTTCATATCAGCGCGCACATTGTACCATTGTGTCGGCATCTCATTCTCTTCCAGATAAATTTTATACGGTATTTTCTTTTCGCTCATCTTCTCCTCTTTTCCGCAACTTTTATCGTTACTTTACTGTTATGATTCTCTGATTCATGATTTTATCTATATTTTAGTATGTTAGCACATTGAAGTGTCGCAGTCAATAACTTTGGATCTTAATATCGGCATCGACGAAAGCCGTAACACCTGTTTACCCCAAATTGCGTTTCTTTTTATTCCACTCTTGCAACACTGCTGACACCCTCCGGCGTCCGCTGCTTTGTCACAATTATTTTTTTGTCGATCTGGTCTTTTAATTCAGATACATGTGAAATAATTCCTACCAGACGATTTCCCTCGGTGAGCTGCAGCAATGCTTTTAACGCCTGTTCTAAGGCATCCTCATCGAGTGATCCAAATCCCTCGTCCACAAACATGGAATCCATACGGATTCCACCCGCATAAGACTGTATCTCATCCGACAGTCCAAGCGCAAGTGACAATGATGCCTGGAAAGACTCCCCACCGGAAAGCGTCTTTACACTGCGCTTTGTCCCGTTATAATGATCAATCACACAAAGTTCCAATCCTGCTTTTTCCTTGCGGCTTCCTGTCTCTTCCTCACGTTTTAATTCATACTGCCCGCTGCTCATCGTAAGCATCCTCCGGTTTGCTCGGATCAGTATCCTGTCAAAATAAGCCATCTGCACATAAGTTTCCAGTTCAATCTTTGCCTTACCGTTTAACATTCCACTTGCCGTATCGGAAAGAGATTTCATCCAGACATACTTTTGTTCGGTCTGTGCGATATCTTTTTGTTTTTTGTTGACATTTTTACAGATTTCCCTATTAGTACAATAAGATGTATATTTTGAAGCCCTGTTTTCTTCCATCTCATTTCTTTTTTCACGCAGTTCTCCCGCCTGCTTTTCGATCTCTTCTTCCGGAAACGATATTGCTTTCTCTGTTTCCTCAATCTGACGAAGCAGCATCTGAATGACGCCCTTTTCCGTCTCTCTGCTTTTTTCGTAATTATGATACGCTTCTCTTGTCTTTTCTCTGTTCTCTTCTAAATTTCTTTTTTTCAGGGTAAACTCGTTTATCTGTGTCTGTACCCCCTCTTTTGTTACATCCTTTACCTGCTCTTTCAGCTCATTGAGACTCTTTTCTTCATTTGCGTACTCTGTCTGCAGACGTACCAGCTCCTGTTCTGCCACATTGATCTGGTCGGCAAGTGTTTTTATTTCTGTTTCATCGAGCGGAATCTTTTTTTCTAAGGCAGTCTTTTTTCGTTCGTCTTCCTGTTTTTTGGAAAGTTCCGCTTTTTTCTCATCGGCTGCTCTTTGCAGCATAGTAATCACAGACTGTACATGGTATGGTTTTGCATCAAAATCTTCTATTGACAAAACCTGACTCCCATCAGCGTTTTTTATGGTCTGTAATGTATTGACATCTGTATCTCCAGTTAAAGTGCTCTGATTACATGTAATTATATTACTTGTAATTATATTACTTGCAATCAGAGCACCCGTAATTAAATTACATGCAGATTTTATATCGTCACTGATCTGCTTTTCGGCAGTTTCCCTGTTTCCGGTCAATTTTGCAATTTCTTCCTGAATACTGCTGATTGTTCCTCTTATCTTTTGTATTGTTTCTTCGCTTTCTTTTAATTCATCTTTGATCTGCTCTGCACGTTTCCTGTTATTTTTTGCCTGTAAAAACTGCGTGTTCCGTTCGTTTTCAATCTGCATAAGCTGTGCAAAAACAGTTTTTTGATCCTCTGTCTGCTCTATGCCAGTTCCACAGTCTGCAACGTTTTTCTTCCACTGCTGTTTCTGCTGTGTGCACCGTTCTGTCGCCGTGGCAAGCATCTGTCCAAGATTAATGTTCTGTTCGTTTAACATAACCAGTTCATCCTGCGCAGACTGCATCTGTTCTTCTAATACATGCTTGACATCCAGATCCTTTTTCGCTTTTTCTTTCTGATCTTTATATTCTTCCCTTCTCGCCTCATCAGCACTCTTTTGCCTTTTTGTCTCCGTCTTTATTTCATTTAAAGACATTCTGACATCAGGCTCACCAAGCAGTTCTCCTGCATCCTTTAGGACTGCTGACATTTTCTCATTTTCCTGTGTCACGAGCTGATGCGCTTTTTCACTCAGTCTGCTGACTGACTCCCTTGCCTTTTCATCCTCCGCTTTTGCCTGTTTTAACACTTCCCGATCCGGAGTTTCCTGTGGTATGACTGCCAGTGTCGGATGATGTATGGCTCCACAGACCGGACAGGGTTCGTCTTCCTTTAATCCCTGCGCCAGCATTCCCGCCTGTGCATCCCAGAATTGCTGTTCTATCCTCCGGTATTGTTCACTGATCTGTTTCTGCTCTGCGGCTGCTTTCTGATACTGTTTTTGAGTTTTCTCCCTTTCTCTGCTGACTTTCTCCCAATCCTCTAACCTGTTTTCCAGCTCTTCGAGCCTGCGTATCCTCTCTGATACTTCCAATATTGCTTTCTCTGCCTGTTCTCCCCTGCTGTCTGCACCGGAAAGCTGCTCCCACGTTTCTTTTTGCTGCTGTAAATCCCTGCTTTTTACCTCATATGATTTCTGTACGTTTTCCAGTTCTGTACCAAGTCTCTTTACTTCTCTTTCTGATGTGTTCAACTGTTCTGCAATCTCTGTCAGATCCTGTATTTTCTGTCGGATTTCTTTTACTTCCTTCTCATAGGCAATCTCCTGTCCTGCCGTATCCTTGTTCTGCTCCTGTTCTTCTTTTAACAGTTGCTGCTGTTCTAAAAGACTGTTTTCTGTTTTCTTTTTTAAATCAAGTTTTTCCTTTTGATCTGAAATATGCTCCTCCAGCGCACGGCTCCTGTCTCTCTGATTTTTCAGCGTATCCATTTTTTCTGTGATCAGTCGCATTTCATGCTCTATGCGTTGTATTTCCGCAGTAATGCCCTCATAAGATTTTAAGGTCTCTTTTTCCTGCTGCAGTTTTCCCTCCAGTTCTGTTCGTCTCTGTTCATCCTGCTGCTTTTTCTGAACCTTTTCTTCCATATCCTGGTGCTTCTTTTCCTGCGACAGACCAATTTCCTGTATTTTTTCAAACAACACCAGCTTCTGTTTATATTCTTCAATCGTTCTGCCTAATTTTTCACAGCATTCCGCTTCCTCTCCTGCCCTGTCCATATCCGCTTTTGCCTGCACCAGAAGCGCTTCTAAGTCCTTCAGCTTCTGCTGTTTTTCTTCCAACAACCGCCTTCTGTCTGCATTTTCACGCACTTTCCCGCTAAGTTCATCCATATTTTTTATTTGCTGATCCAGCGCCTCTTTTTCCTTTTGCAGGCACTCCAACGCAGATTCTTCCGCTTTACAAAGTTCTTCTAAAAGTGAGATTCCCTCCTCGATCCTGCCGTCAAATTTTTCCTTTTTTAAAAGATTTATTTTTTCTGCGATCCTTGTCCCTTCTTCATCCAGAGAGTCACTCTCACAGACAATTCCCTCCATATACTGATTGATGCTGCGCCGCAGTTCATCATATTCTTTCCACTGTTTTTTTACGGCATCTTTCAGTTTGTCCTGCAGCACACGATAAATATCCGTCCCGAATATCTGACGAAAAATCTTTCCTCTCTCCTCCGTATTGGCAAACAATACTTTCTGAAAATCCCCCTGTGCGATCATTGCTATCTGGGTAAACTGTCTGCAGTCTAAACCGATCAGCTCTGTGATGGCGCGTGTGACCTCCCTGCTTTTTGTCACTGGTTCTCTGTCATCCGGGTACTCTAGTGCAGCATTCGCCTTTTCCGTTGTCATTCCCGTTCCACGTCCCTTCGGACGCATATATTCCGGGTTACGCTCTACTGTATACCGTTTATTTGCGTACTCAAATGTCAGACGCACGAATGTTTTCACGTCATCTTTTGCATATTTGCTGCGGAACATATCCGCTTTGCGCACATCACCACTGGCTTCCCCGTACAGCGCAAACGTGATTGCATCAAAGATCGTGGTCTTTCCTGCCCCGGTATCCCCTGTGATCAGAAATAATCCCTGCGATCCAAGCCGTTCAAAATCTATGGTCTGCTCCCCCGCATACGGGCCAAATGCACTTATTGTAAGACTGACTGGTTTCATAAATCGTTCCTTTCCTGCCGCTCCTATTTTCTCTCAAATCCCAAATATCTCGTTCCCTGAAACATCAGTTTTCCTGTATTTGCTTCTCAAACTATTTTTTCAGGAACTTGTCAATGCACCAGCTCTTCCATCAGTTCTCTGACAAAATCCTGCTGTTCTTCACTCATCGGCTGATTATTCTGTATCTCGTAAAATTCTTCAAACAGTTCCATCTCTGATTTTTGCTCCACATGTTCGGTCACCTCAACCTGCCTGCTCTGTCTGGTTCTGCTGTTATCATAGACAAGCTGCATCAGATTCGGGTATACCGTCCGAAGTTTTGCCATTCCATCCGGCACATCTTCCTCATCGGTCAGTGTAATCTGCAGATAATCTTCTGTTTCTGTGCCCTCATAGAAATCTTTCGACATCAGTTCCATGTATGTTCCCCGGATCTTTCTCAGATCACGAAGCGGTTTTAACGGAACTTTTTCAATGAAAATATCTCCCTTTTCCTTTATCTCCAGGACAACAACGGACTTTTTCTGTTCCGCCTCGGAAAAAGAATATTTGAGCGGGGTTCCGCAATAGCGCAGTGTCTCCCTTCCGATATGCTGCGGGCTATGAATATGCCCTAATGCAACGTAATCAAAAACATCAAACACTTCCGCCCCGATCTGGTCTAATCCACCCACCGAAACTTCCTCCGACTCACATCGCGAAGCCCCTGTCACAAACTGATGTGCCACCAATATATTCCGCTTTGATGCGTCCACCGGCATATGAGATACGACAAACTGCAGGGCATCCTGATATGTTTCCACTGTCTCCACATCATCTTCCTGTGCCAGATCCTGTTTTGTCCCGGCATCTTTTTTTTCAATGGATATCCCCTCTGTCACTTTCCTCCACGCATGGCGCACGACCGCCGGGCGGATAAACGGCAGCAGCCAGATGCAGAGTTCCCCATATGCATCCTGACATGTAACACACCTCACCTCTCCATCATAAACCGGTGAAACATAGACTTCCCGGCTGCTCATAAGCTGTGCACCAAATGCAATACGTTCCGCGGAATCATGATTTCCACTGACTGCAAACACCTTTTTCCCGCAATCAGCAAGTCCCGTGAGAAACTGATCAAACAACTGTACCGCCTCCGCAGACGGAACCGGCTTATCATAGATATCCCCCGCGATCATAACCGCATCCACCTGTTTTTCCAATGCGATCTCTTTGATCTGCCGTAAAATATATTTCTGATCTTCGATCATGGAAAACTCATTGACTCTTTTTCCAATATGCAAATCCGAGATATGAAGAAATTTCATGCTCTCCTCCTATACTATTTCATTCGTAATACTTTACTTAACTATACCATATAGCGTCCCGAAATACAAACATATGTTTTGTTTTTGTTGCTTTTTCACAAAAAAACAGATCTCAGAAAATAAAAACCACTTTCTGGAGATCCATTTTTCTATTTATTTTGTTTCCATTGTAACAGCAATGCCGAATTGATGATGACGAGCACAGAACCTGCATTATGTACCAATGCTCCCACGACCGGATTTAAAATTCCGATGATTGCAAGCACGATCGCCACAAAGTTAAGCCCCATCGAAAAACTCATATTGCATTTGATCGTGATCATCATCCGCCTGGATAATGCAATCAGATGCGGCAGTTCTTTTACTTCATCATCCACCAGCGCAATATCTGCTGCATCCAACGCAATATCACTTCCAACACCGCCCATCGCAATTCCGATATCCGCTTTTTTCTGTTCCGCCGGCAAGGTAATCTGCGCTAAGACATCCTCACACGGCACATCCTCGTCAACCATACGGTCGATTGCCTGTACCTGACCAATGATTTTTGACAGTCTTATTTTTCACTTATCTCTTCCCGTATCTCTATCGGATGCGCATCGGTAACAAAGATCATTCCATCATACAATTTTTCCGGCGATTGTGATGTGCGGTAACTGCGTGGGAAAAGTCCCATAAAAATTGCACTGTAGCCCTCTCCTAACGATCCCATAGAAACATGATCTGTAATCTGCTCTTTCAGTTGTGAATTTTCCGGAACCTTTGAAAAATCCAGCCAGCTCATATCATAACCGGCTTTCTTCGCGGCTTTCGCTAGAGGATCATAGGAATAAAACGTGTGC
>OLRP01001047.1_pt1 | contig 23213 bp, 19 predicted proteins | sample 1672401 | NCBI WGS metagenome assembly OLRP01 (sample SAMEA3136682, study PRJEB25190) | human gut metagenome | reverse complement strand
CCCATTTTTCAGGCAAGTATGGCAAAACACTTGTACTGAGAAATGGGGTGCTTTTCCATGCCAAAGGGCGTACCAGATAAACGATACACGCCGGAATTCAAAAAGATGGTCGTGGAAACCATGTAGAAGGAAAAGCTGAGCTACAGTGAGACGGCAAGGCAGCAAGGGCCGGCCGCCAAAGCAGCTGCCAAAAGGAGCAGAAGAGGATCTGCCGGCAGAAGTCCAGCGGCTGCGCGATTTGCGGCGCAAAAATTTTCGCACCGCAGCGCATATCCGCGCGCGGTTTCGCCGACAATAACCGGGAAGCAAATCCCGAACTTGCGCCTTTGGAGGAATGGATATGTACAAAAAGGACTTTATCGACACCAACGACTTCTCCCGGCAGGAGCTGCTGGACATCATCGAGCTGTCGCTGGCCATCAAGCGCGCCATCGCGCAGGGGTATTATCCCCCGCTGATGAAAAACCAGAACCTCGGCATGATCTTCCAGCAGTCGAGCACCCGCACGCGCGTGTCGTTCGAGACGGCCATGAGCCAGCTCGGCGGTCACGCGCAGTACCTCGGTCCGGGCATGATCCAGCTCGGCGGTCACGAGACCATCGGCGACACGGGCAGGGTGCTCTCGCGGCTGGTCGATGTGGTCATGGCGCGCGTCATCGAGCACCGCACGGTCGTGGAGCTTGCCGAGGCGTGCACGATCCCGGTCATCAACGGCATGAGCGACTATAACCACCCCACGCAGGAGATCGGCGACCTGTGCACGATCTGCGAGCACCTGCCGGCGGGCAAGCGGCTCGAAGACTGCAAGGTCGTCTTTGTCGGCGACGGCACGCAGGTGTGCGCATCGCTCGGCTTCATCACGACGAAGCTCGGTATGCACTTCGTGCACTACGGTCCGGAGGGACATCAGCTCAATGCCGACCATAAGCACATTCTCGAGGCCAACTGCAAGCTCTCCGGCGGCACATGGGCGGTCACGGACGAGCGCGACGCCGTGCGCGGCGCGGACTTCATCTACACCGACGTCTGGTACGGGCTGTATGAAAACGAGCTGCCCAAGGACGAGCGCGTGCGCGTCTTTGCGGATTTTCAGGTCAACCGCGAGCTCATGCAGCTCGGCGCGCTCGGCTGCAAGTTCCTGCACTGCCTGCCTGCCACGCGCGGCGAGGACGTGACCGACGAGGTCGCCGATTCCGCCGCCTCGCTCTGCTGGGAGCAGGCCGGAAACCGCCTGACGGCGATGCGCGGGCTACTCGTATACTTCACGCGCTGCCGCCGCAGCCCGTCGGAGCTGGCGCTGGCCGCGGCGCGCGAGGAGCTCGACACGTTTCTGGCCGCGCGGCTCGGCGGCTGCTGACCGGCGGATAAAGGAGCGGACGAATGGACGAACGCAAAAAGTTCCGCCTCGCGGACGTCATCCTCTCGGTCATCTGCGTCGTGTTCGTGGCCGAGGCCGCCGCGCCCGTCGCCTCCATCGGCAACAGCCAGTATTTCTGGTGGCTGTTCATGATGGTCGCCTTCCTGCTGCCCTACGGCATGATCTCGTCCGAGCTCGGCACGGCGTATCCCGGCGACGGCGGGCTCTACGACTGGATCCACAAGGCGTTTCCGGAGACGAAGTGGGGCGCGCGCGCCTCGTGGTATTACTGGATCAACTTCCCGCTGTGGATGGCCTCGCTCGCGGTCGTGTGTCCGGAGCTGCTGGGCGTGCTCACGGGGCTGCGCTTCGGCTGGGGCGCGCGGCTGCTCATCGAGCTCGCCTTCATCTGGGTCGTCACGTGGATCGCCTGCTACCCCGTGTGCGACAGCATTCTCATCCTCAACATCAGCGCCGCCATCAAGATGCTCCTCGCGCTGACGGTGGGCGTGCTCGGCATCGTCTATGTCGCGCGCAGCGGCTTTGTCAACGACATGGCGCCGCGCACGTTCCTGCCGGGCTTTGACCTGCACAGCCTGTCGTATATCTCGGTCATCATCTTCAACTTCCTCGGCTTTGAGGTCGTGTGCACCTACGCCGACAATATGCGCGATCCCAAGCGCCAGATCCCGCAGGCCATCGTGAGCGGCGGCATCGTCATCGCGCTCATCTACCTGTTTTCGGCCTTCGGCATCGGCGCCGCCATCCCCACGCAGGAGATCAGCGAGGATTCGGGGCTCATCGACGCAGTGTCGCTCATGACCGGGCGCACGAGCGGCTGGTTCGTCGGCGCGGTGGCGCTGCTGTTTCTCATCACGCTCTTCGGCAACATGATCTCGTGGTCGATGGGCGTCAACGCCACCGCCGCCTACGCCGCCGCGCGCGGCGATATGCCCGCGGTCTTTTCCCGCCGCTGGGCGAAAAACGATATGCCCGTCGGCGCGGCGCTCACGAGCGGCGTCGTTGCGAGCGCGGTGTGCATCCTCGGCGTCATCATCGAGCTGCTGTCTCCCGCGTCGTCGCTGTTCTGGAGCTTTTTCGCGCTCAACCTCGTCATGCTGCTGCTGAGCTATGTGCCGGTGTTTCCGGCGTTTTTGCGCCTGCGTGCGCGCGACCCGGATGCCGAGCGGCCGTTTCGCGTGCCGGGCGGGCGCGGGCTGCTGCGCGCGCTGGCCTATGTGCCCATGGCGCTGATCCTCGTCTCGATCTTTTTCACGGCCGTTCCGCTGTCCACGGACAGCGAAACGCTCTCGCACTACCTGCCGATCACGGTCGGCTCGCTCATCAGCATCGCCATCGGCGAGGTGCTCATCGCGGCGCGTGCGCGCCGCCGTCCTTAGGAGGGGATACTATGGCAAAACGAATCATCGGCTCGACGCCCAAGCGCGACGGCTACCGGATGCCCGCGGAATTCGAGCCGCAGTCCGGCGTGTGGATGCTCTGGCCGGAGCGCAACGACAACTGGCGCGACGGCGCCAAGCCCGCGCAGCAGGCGTTTCTGGACGTGGCGGAGGCCATCTTACAGTTTGAACCCGTGACGGTCTGCGTCAGCGCGGCGCAGTACCAGAACGCGCGCGAGCGTCTGCCGCGCGCCGTGCGCGTCGTCGAGATGGCGAGCAACGACGCGTGGATCCGCGACTGCGGTCCGACGTTTCTCGTCAACGACCGCGGCGGTCTGCGCGCCGTGGACTGGACGTTCAACGCCTGGGGCGGTCTGGTCGACGGGCTCTATTTCCCGTGGGATCTCGATGATCAGGTCGCGCAGAAGGTGTGCGAGCTGGAGCGCGTCGATTCCTACCGCACCGAGGGCTTCGTGCTCGAGGGCGGGTCGATCCATGTCGACGGCGAGGGCACGGTGCTCACGACCGAGATGTGCCTGCTGTCCGAGGGGCGCAACCCCTCCATGGACCGCGGCGCGATCGAGCATATGCTCTGCGACTATCTCGGCTGCGAAAAAGTCCTCTGGCTGCGCGACGGTATCGACCCCGACGAGACCAACGGCCACATCGACGACGTGGCCTGCTTCATCCGCCCGGGCGAGGTCGCGTGCATCTGGACGGACGACCCGCAAAACCCGTTTTACCAGCCGGCGCACGATGCGTACGACGCGCTCTCGCAGGCGACGGATGCCAAAGGGCGCAGGCTGAAGGTGCACAAGCTCTGCCTGACGCAGCGGCCGTGCCTGCTTGAGGGCGCGGCGACGATCGACGCCGTGGAGGGCACCATCCCGCGCACGGACGGCGAGGTCGCCATCGCGTCGTATATGAACTTCCTCATCGTCAACGGCGGCATCATCCTGCCGCAGTACGGCGATGAAAACGACGCGCTTGCCGTGCAGCAGGTGCAGGCCATGTTCCCCGAGCGCCGCGTGGTCGGCGTGCAGACGCGCGAGGTCGCCTTCGGCGGCGGGAACATCCACTGCATCACGCAGCAGCAGCCCGCGCCGCAGCGCAGGTGACGCCATGGCAAGGATCGTCATTGCGCTCGGCGGCAACGCGCTCGGCAACACGCCCGCCGAGCAGCGCGCGCGTGTGGCCGCCGCCTGCCCGGCGCTCGTCGGGCTCATCCATCAGGGACACGAGATCATCGTCAGCCACGGCAACGGTCCGCAGGTCGGCATGATCCAGACGGCGTTCGACGCCGCCGCGAAAACGAACCCCGCCGTCGCGCCCATGCCGCTGCCGGAGTGCACGGCCATGAGTCAGGGCTATATCGGCTATCATCTGCAGCAGGGGCTGCGCCGTGCGCTGCGTGCGCAGGGTATGCCGTGGCAGGTGGCGACGGTCGTCACGCAGGTCGTCGTCGACCCGGACGACCCCGCGTTTTGTGCGCCGGCAAAGCCTATCGGCGCGTTTTACGACGCGGCCGCGGCACAGCGGATGCAGCACAGCGACCCGACCCTGCATATGCGCGAGGATTCCGGGCGCGGCTGGCGGCGTGTCGTCGCCTCGCCGAAGCCGGTGCGCATCGTCGAGTTCGACGCGGTCAAGGACCTCATGGACGGCGGTTACGTGGTCGTGTCCACGGGCGGCGGCGGCGTGCCGGTGTTCGAGAAGGAAGGCCTGTACGAGGGCGTTCCCGCGGTCATCGACAAGGACCGTTCTTCCGCCAAGCTGGCCGCCGACTTCGGCGCCGACATGCTGGTCATCCTCACCGCGGTGCCGAAGGTGGCCATCAACTTCAACACGCCGGACCAGCAGGACCTCGACGTGCTGACCGTGGCCGAGGCCGCGCAGTATATCGAGGAAGGCCAGTTCGCTCCCGGCTCCATGCTGCCGAAGGTGGAGGCCTGCATCGCGTACCTGCAAGCCTACCCCGAGGGCAAGGCCATCATCACCAGCCTCGAGAACGCCGCCGAAGCCATCGAGGGCGAGTCCGGCACCCTGATCGTGGCGTAAGCGCCGAAAGCGTGCGGCCCGTCGACGCGCGGGCCACGCGCTTCTCCATCGTGAAGGCGCGAGTCGAAATTCTGGCACAAAATAACGGGTAGGGGAGCGATTCGGCGCTGTTTCGCATGTACGATAGGGGTGAAAAACAAGAAACCTCAGGTCGAAATCGTCCACAATCCGAACCAAATTCCCCTACCCGTAAATTTGTGCCAAAAACAGGCACCCCACGTTCAAGCCGCAACCCAACAAACCGATGCTAATCGTGACAAGCGGGAGCGGCTCAACATGGGCGTAAGCTCTCGTCAGGAGGTGCTCGACATTGTGTACGATGCGGGCGCCGAAGGCGAGACGACGCCCGCATCGTGAGAGGTTCTTACTCCGCTTCGAGCAGCGGTTCGGATTCGGGTGCGGGTTTTGTTTGCGCTGCCCCCGCCCGCCTCAGCTTCCCGCATTCCCGCGCGGCCAGCGCCACGGCCAGGGCGGCGGCCATGAGATCGGCGGGGGGCTGCGACCACCAGACGCCGGTCAGGCCCTCGACGGCCGCCAGCACCACGATCATGGGGATGGCGAACAGCAGGTAGCGGCACACTCCCAGCAGAATGGAGATGCGCTCCTGTCCCACGGCCTGGAAGTACGCCGAGGCCACCTGCGCCAGGAACCCGAACGGCGCGCACGCCAGCAGCGGCAGGAAGTGCGAGGCGGTCAGCTCGATCAGCTGGGGATCGTCGCCGATGAAGAAAGCCGAAATGGGCTCAGCGAACGCGATGACCAGCCCGCACACGACGGCCAGCACGGCAAGCGTTCCGCCCAGGCTGACCTTCACCAGCTCGCTCAGGCGGTCGAAGCGGCGCGCGCCGCAGTTGAAGCTGGCGATGGGCTGCAGGCCGTAGGTTGCGCTGAGGCACAGGATGTCCAGGAGGTAGACGACGTAGCCGTTGATCACGGAGAACGCCGCGAGATCGGGATCGCCGCCCAGCGAGCCCAGGTAGTTGTTGATCGCGATGGTGTACACGAGGCTGGCTGCCTGCACCAGGAACAGCGGCAAGCCCTGCCAGAGGATCGCGCGGCATATCGCAGGATCCAGCTTCATGCCTCCGAACGTCAGCTTGAAGGTGGACTGCTTGTTGAGCTGGAAGTACAGAATTGCGAGGAACCACAGCCCCGTGCTCATGCCGTAGTACGCGCCCGCGGCGGCGAAGCCCAGGTCGAGCACGTACACGCACAGATACAGCCATAGCAGCGACGTGGCGGAGGCGATGACGGCAAGCGCCGAGGCCAGCGAAGGCTTCTCGTCGGTGCGCAACAGCGAGCACAGCAGCTGTCCCAGCGTGCAGAACGGGTAGAAGCACATGAGCAGGCGGATGAACGCCGTCACGTCGTCGTGGATGTCGGGCGTGGCGCCCAGCATCGTGGCTATCTGCGGCGCGAACAGGGCGATGGCCGCGGAAAGCGCCACCAGCAGGTAGGCGGCCAGCCAGAACCCCTGGTTGAACACCTTCTGCGCGCCCGCCGTGTCGCCGCTGCCCAGGCGCTGGCCGGCTGCGGCGGCGGTACCCATGCCCAGTGCCCCGCCCAGCGCCAAGTTCAGCAGCTCCAGCGGAAGGATGACGGTGACGGCGGCCAGGCCGAGCGGCCCCAGGCCGTTGCCGATGATGAGGCCCTCCAGCACCACCATCACCATCTGCGCCAGCATGCCGGCGAACGTGATGGCGGCGTAGCGGGCGAACAGCGGCTTGATGGGAGCGGTGCCCAGCTCGCGTTCGGTGGGTTCGGGTTCGATGAGCAGCTCGTCCATTACCGTCGGCCTCCTTGAGCCTGGTGGCGGTTTTCGTCGTGACGACCTTATCGCGAAGCCGACGCGAGCGGGGGATTATACCGGTCGCGTTTCGAGAGGGCGCGGGATTATATGGGATTAGCGCGCCATGCTGGACGCAGCGGAACAAAAATCCGCGACGTGCGGACCCTGGTTTTCGTCGCCGTCCTTCACGGATTTAAACGGTTCGAAAAGTGCCTGGTCAGGATCATGGGTTTGTTGCGGCGCGCGGCTAAGGGCTCCGATGGGCGTCCTGAAGGTGTTTGCCAAGGGTCTCGAAATCCGCACGTCGGGGGTTTTGTCCGCAACGGGCCGATTCTGCTGCGGTTTGCCGCGCAGTGGGTTCATGCGCAACGAACCGATAGCGGCGCGTTGACTGGGAGCGAATGCCTCAGGATGGCGAAAAAAAGATGGATGAGTCATTGACCCTGTCCCTTTGTCTCACTCTTTCCAGAAGTCGCGCGTGAGGTCCTGGCGGCTTGCGTGGTCGGTCTTCTTCAGGATGTTGTGCACGTGCGCCTTCACGGTTCCCAGCGCCAGCTGCAGCTCGCTCGCGATGTTCTGATTGTCCTTGCCCTGCAGCACGAGGGCGAGGATCTCCCGCTCGCGTGCGGTCATGCCGTGGCGTTCGCAGTACGCGGGCAGCAGGTCGTCGATCTGCCGTCGCACCTCGGGGTTCTCGGATGCGGGCGGCTCCTTGAACCGCAGCCGCAACGTGGCTCCGGCTTCGCGCAGGCTGAAGAACGCGAACGCCAGCATGAGGAAGTTCTCGGAGAAGTTGCGCTCGGATATGTAGAGGGGCAGCATAGAGACCGACGTGGGGTCCCACACTAGCATCATGAACGTGTCTTCCAGGATGATGCACATGGTCAGCACCAACGTGATCAGGAACAAAGGCTCGTGACGGCGCAGTCTCGTCTTCTCGATCTCGCTTTTGGTGGTGCGGTAGCGCATGAGCACGTAGCCGAGGCACCACAGCAGGAACACCTGGCGCATGCTGTAGAACAGCCATTGCTTGTACTGCCCTTCGGGCAGGGCGACGATCACGACGGTGCTGAGCATGACGAAGCCCACGGCTGGAGCGATGCGCATCGACATCCGTTTCTCGCCGAGGAAATCCAAGGCGATCAGCCACAGGGCTTCCAAGATGCCGAGGGCGAAGAATATCCTCAGGGCCGGCTGGTCGATGGCGTAGAACACTTCGAGGGGGAACTCGGTGTTCTGTCCGAGGTATTCGTTCTGGAAAATGAGCGCCAGATCGAGGAAGTAGAACAGGAAGAACGCCACCATGTACAGATGGCTTCGTTTACGGCAAACGAAGTACGCGGAAAGGGAGATCGTTCCCGCCGCGATACAGACGAGCATGACGAGGATCGTGTAGAAGTAGAAGGCGATCTCCAAGGTTTAGTCCCCCTCGCTTTCCCGTTTGCGGGTCGGCCGTTCTTCATGCGGCCATTCTACCTCGTGGGTTTAGCGAGTCGTATCGGGGTTGTAGAGCTTTTGTAAACTGAGACTATAGTGCCTGTTCAGAGGATGGGTTACGGGGGATTATTTCGGTTATAGATTTCTTTTCATGAAAATAATCTTCATTATTCCTTCACAACGCGGGGTGCCGGTCGCATAGTGGGCGCCAAGAGATGCGGCTGCCGACGGCATGTCGCGGACCACCGATTCCATAGGAGGAACCATGGCAGTGAAGGACTACATCGACACCAACGACTTCACCAAGGAAGAGCTGCTCGACATGATCGAGCTGGCGCAGTCCATGAAGGCTATGATCAAGGAGGGCGGCCGCTACCCGCTGATCCTCAAGAACCAGACGCTCGGCATGATCTTCCAGCAGGTGTCCACCCGCACCCGCATCTCCTTCGAGACGGCCATGACCGACCTGGGCGGCCATGCGCAGTTCTTCGGCCCGGGCACCATCCAGCTGGGCGGCCATGAGTCCCTCGAGGACACCGCCCGCGTCATGGGCTCGCTCGTCGACGTCCTCATGGCCCGCGTGAACCGCCACCCCGACGTGGTGAACCTGGCGAAGCACTCCGCCGCGCCGGTCATCAACGGCATGTCCGACTTCAACCATCCCACGCAGGAGCTGGGCGACCTCTTGACCATGATCGAGAACCTGCCCGAGGGCAAGAAGATCGAGGACTGCAAGCTCGCCTTCATCGGCGACGCCACGCAGGTGTGCGTGTCGCTCATGTTCATCGCCTCGAAGATGGGCATGGACTTCGTGCACTTCGGCCCCAAGGGCAAGCAGGTGACCGACGGCGGACTCGTGGTGGACTCCGACGTGGACATCATGGCCATCGCCGAGGAGAACTGCAAGGTGTCCGGCGGCACCGTCACCGTGTCCGACGACGTCGAGTGCATCAAGGGCGCCGACTTCGTCTACACCGACGTGTGGTACGGCCTGTACGACGAGGAGGAGGGCGGCGAGAGCTACATGGACGTCTTCTACCCCAAGTACCAGGTGACCATGGAGATGATGGACTTCGCCGGCCCGGACTCCAAGTTCATGCACTGCCTGCCGGCCACCCGCGGCGAGGAAGTGGTCGACGAGGTCATGGACCATCCCGAGCGGAGCCTGTGCTGGGTCGAGGCCGAGAACCGCAAGCACTCCATCCGCGCGATCCTCGCCTACCTCTGCCCGAAGACGAAGGAGGACGCCGCCGTCGCCGACGCGGCCGAGGCCCGCATGAACGCGGTGCTGGGCAAGATCGCCTAGTTGGGGATTGCGCATCCTGGAGGGGGACGGCCTTCTCCAGGATGCCTGCACTGATCGAACGCTCCACCGGGCCGGGCCCGCGACGTTAGCTGACGCGGCCCGGTGGGGCTGAACCCCTGAAAGGGGACAACCAATGGGTAATAAAGTCAAGAAGTTCTCATTCATCAGCGTTATTCTGTCCGTCATCTGCGTGGTGTTCGTGGCCGAGGCCGCCGCACCCGCCGCCGCTATCGGCAACCAGCAGTTCTTCTGGTGGATCTTTCTCATCATCACGTTCCTTCTGCCTTACGGCATGGTCGTCGCCGAGCTGGGAACCACCTACGATTCCGACGGCGGCCTGTACGACTGGATCCGCGAGGCGTTCGGCGACCGCTGGGGCAGCCGCGTGGCGTGGTACTACTGGATCAACTTCCCGCTGTGGATCGCCTCTCTGGCCACGCTGTTCCCCGACATCCTGGGGATGGTGTTCGGCGTGGAGTTCGAGCTGGCTCCCGTGCTGCTCATCGAGCTGGCGTTCGTGTGGATCGTCGTGTTCATGAGCTTCTCGAAGGTGTCGGACTCCGCTTGGATCCTCAACGGAGGCGCCGTCCTCAAGGTGCTCATCGCGGTGTCCGTGGGCGGCCTCGGCATCTGGTACGCCGTGAACAACGGCTTCGCCAGCGACATGTCGCCGGCCACGTTCATGCCCGACCTCACCAACACCAACGCGCTGACGTACTTGTCCATCATCCTGTTCAACTTCATGGGCTTCGAGGTCATCTGCACCTTCGCCGGCGCCATGAAGAACCCCTCGAAGGACATCCCCAAGGCCATCGTGCTGGGCGGCCTGGCCATCGGCGCCATCTACCTGTTCTGCTCGTTCGGCATCGGCGCGGCCATCCCGGCCGACCAGATCGACCCGGACTTCGGCATGATCTACGCCGTGATGACCATGGTGGGCGAGGCGTCTCCCATCTTCATGCTCATCTGCATCATCTTCCTGGTCACCCTGTTCGCGAACATGGCCTCCTGGTCGTTCGGCGTGAACTTCGTGGCCGACTACGCCGCCAAGCACGGCAACATGCCGAAGGTGTTCTCGCATGAGAACGCGAAGACCGAGATGCCCACCGGCGCGGCTATCGTGAACGGCGTGGTGGCTTCGCTGGCCCTCATGCTGCAGCTGATCCCGATTCCGGCCATCTCCGAGGGCATCTTCTGGATGCTGTTCTCGATGAACGTCGTGTTCCTGCTGATCAGCTACATTCCGATGTTCCCGGCGTTTTTGAAGATGCGCAAGGTGGACCCGAACCGCAAGCGCGTGTTCACGTTCCCCTTCAAGGGCAAGCTCATGTACGTGATGCTGGCCATTCCCGCCATCGAGCTGGTGCTGGCCATTATCGCCACCATCGTGCCGCTGAACGGCTCGGAGGAAGAGCTTTCGAAGATCCCCATGCTCATCGGCGTCATCGTGTTCGTGGTGCTGGGCGAAGTGGTGCGCATCTGGTCGAAGCGCGGCCGCACGGAAGAGTACAAGGGCCTGACGCCCGCCTTGGCCGCCGAGCGCTTGGCTGAGGAAGCCGCCGAAGAGGCCGCCGACGAGGCCGAGGCCCCCGAGGCGAAGGGCGACGCGGAGGCCGAGCCCGTACCGGTGGCGTAGCAACCGACGCAACCGCAAGCAACGCTTGAAAGCAAGTACTGCAAACCAAAACAGAAAGGTGTGCATTATGAAGACGATTCACGAGAGCGTTTCCACCCCGAAGGCCGACGGCTACCGCATGCCCGGCGAGTTCGAGCCGCAGACCCGCATCTGGATGGCGTGGCCGCACCGCACCGACACGTGGGCCTGGGGCGCGAAGCCGGCTCAGAAGCAGTACGCCGACGTGGCGCGCGCTATCGCCGAGTTCGAGCCCGTCACCATGTGCGTGAACCAGGCGGACTACGCCAACGCCAAGGCCGTGTTCGAGGACGACGAGAACGTCACCGTCGTCGAGATGACCACCGACGACGCGTGGGTGCGCGACACCGGCGCCACCTGGGTGGTCAACGACGAGGGCGACAAGCGCGCCGTGCATTGGCACTTCAACGCCTACGGCGGCTTCGAGAACGGCCTGTACTTCCCGTGGGACAAAGACGAGCAGATCGCCCTCAAGATGGCCGAGATGAGCGGCTGCCGTCGCTATCGCCCCGAAAGCTTCATCCTCGAGGGCGGCTCCATCCACGTGGACGGCGAGGGCACGGTCATCACCACCGACATGTGCCTGCTCGATCCCGGCCGCAACGCGTCCGTGACCGACTACGAGCCCTGGTCCGAGGAGCTGCGCGCGTACTGCGACGAGCAGCTGAAGAAGTACCTGGGCGTGGAGAAGGTCATCTGGGTCAAGGACGGCATCGACCCCGAGGAGACGAACGGCCACATCGACGATGTCGCCCAGATCGTCGCTCCCGGCAAGGTGCTGTGCATCTGGTCCGACGACCCGGACTACCCGTTCTACAACGAGTGTCATGCCGCTTACGAGACGCTGTCCAACGCCGTGGACGCCAAGGGCCGCAAGCTCGAGGTGACCAAGCTCTGCATGCCCGTGAAGCCGCTGTACATGGACCAGGCGTCCTGCGACTCCATCGACACCGAGGAGTACGCCGAGCCGCGCGTGGCCGATGAGCCGCTGATCGCGTCGTACATGAACTTCCTCATCGTCAACGGCGGCGTCATCGTGCCGCAGTACGGCGACGAGAACGACGCGCTGGCCGTCCAGCAGATCCAGGCTGCGTTCGACGAGGCGTGGGGCGAGGGCGCGTACAAGGCCGTGGGCGTGAAGACCGACCAGGTGGTCTTCGGCGGCGGCAACATCCACTGCATCACCCAGCAGGAGCCGGCCGGCAAGTAGGCTGTTCCGGCGACCTCGCGGCCGGCGGGGCGGATCGTCCCGCCGGTGCCGCGAGCGTTCTGCGATTGATTATCCTCTGCCTGACAGTCTCCGGCCGTGGCAACCCCGGCTTTTTCATCAAGGCATTTTCCAGAAGGCCCCATCCGTCCTCCGGCCAACCGGTGCGCACCGGCGGAGGTCGGCGGGCCACGGAGCGGTCCTTTCGCCAGGGGCCGCTCCGCTTTTTCCTCACCTCCCGTCCCTGCGGCGCGCGTTGGGCGCGCCCGAGAGAAAGAGAGCATCGCATGCCTTATCAGAAGGGTGAAGGTAAGTCCGTCGTCATCGCGCTGGGCGGCAACGCCCTGGGCAACACGCCCCAGGAGCAGCTCCAGCTGGTGAAGGACACCGCCAAGAACATCGTCGACATGGTCGAGGAGGGCACCAACGTCATCGTGTCCCACGGCAACGGCCCGCAGGTCGGCATGATCAACAACGCGTTCGCGTACGCGTCCGCCAACGACGGCAAGACCCCGGAGATGCCGTTCCCCGAGGCCGGCGCCATGAGCCAGGGCTACATCGGCTACCAGCTGTCCCAGGCCATCCTGAACGACGTGAAGGCCCGGGAGATTCCCCGCTCCACCGCCTGCATCGTGACCCAGACCGTCGTCGACGCCGACGACCCCGCGTTCCAGAACCCCACCAAGCCCGTGGGCGCGTTCATGGACGAGGAGACCGCCAAGGCCAAGGCCGAGGCCATGGGCATCACCGTCAAGGAGGACGCCGGCCGCGGCTGGCGCCAGGTGGTCGCCTCCCCGATCCCCAGGCGCATCGTGGAGTTCGACGCCGTGCGCGACCTGGTGGAGGACGGCTACGTGGTCGTGTCCACCGGCGGCGGCGGGGTGCCGGTCTTCGAGACTAAGGGCGGCTACGTGGGCACGCCCGCGGTCATCGACAAGGACCGCTCGAGCGCGCTGATGGCCTCGGAGCTTAACGCCGACATGCTCGTGATCCTCACCGCCGTGGAGAAGGTGTGCGTCAACTTCAACACGCCGGAGCAGGAGCAGATCTCCGAGATGACCGTGTCCCAGGCCCGCGAGTACATCGCCCAGGGCCAGTTCGCCCCCGGCTCGATGCTGCCCAAGGTGGAGGCCTGCATCGACTACGTCGAGAAGTACCCCGAGGGCAAGGCCCTCATCACCTCGCTGGAGTGCGCGGCCGCCGGCCTTCGCGGCGAGACGGGTACCGTCATCGTCGCCTAGTCAAAGCTTGGGTGATGTGAAAGTAGTCCATGTTGGCATCGCGTTTTCTTACTGCAGGCAAAGGCTTCATTAAGTTTGATGGAGCCTTTGCGGTATTGTAAATGGAGGATATAAGCCCTTTTCATCACCGCATTATCGTGGCAAAAGGCGCACGGTGCCCATAGCGATTGCAGAGAGTTCGCAAGGGTGTTTTCTCTGCAAAGACCGACGAACACAGGAGAATGCAATTAATACAAGAGAGTTAGCGAATCGCAAATGAGGTGTTGCACATGGATGATGACGTTCGAAGGAAGCAAAATGAAATAATCATCGGAATATATACTACTCCTGTGGAAGATTTGCTGATTAGCTGCTGCGAGGGCTTACGCGAAATTATTCCTTTTGATCATTCGTATACAGCCCTTAACGATCAATCCGATCGATTCAAGGCGGCTTTCAATTATCAAAGTATGGACACTGACGAAGAAACCACGGCTCTTTACGCGGATTACTATCACACCATTGACTATCTTTCGTGGTTTTATAATCAGGGGATACCAGCAACGGTTCGATCAACGGATTTAGTGCCTCCGGAAGTAATTGAGCAATCGCGCATTCATCAGGAATGGGAAAGCCGCATGGGCATTTTTTATACAGCGACTGCGTGCATTGCCACAGACGGTATACTTTTTGGGACGATTTCCTTAATGCGCGCAAAAGAGCAGGGAAATTTTTCCGATGAGGAGATGCGCATACTGAATGAGGTCAATGAGCATCTCTGCAATCGTTTCAGGCTCGCCTATCCCAATGGTGTGAATCGCTTTATGATGGACTGCAATGTCGATAGCATAATTGCAACTTACTCTCTTTCCCAACGCGAGTGGGAAGTGTGCAGTCTTTTAGTTAAAGGTATGTCTCGCGCGAAAATTGCCGATAGCCTAAGTATTAGCAAGAACACTCTCAAGCATCATGTCGCTAGCATTTATCGCAAGATGCATGTATCGAATGGAATGCAGTTTTTTGCAGCGTTCAACCGAGCTCTGAAAAATAATGATAATTCAAAGAGCGATAGCGATATAACATGAGGACTATCGAATTACGCAGAGCTTTCTAGTGATATTTCATTGATTTTGCGAAACAAAGGGATGTGTAGCGGCTTGGTGGCCGTTAGGAGCTTAAATCCTTCTATTAAATAGTATTTCCCCAGGTAAAGCCCGTCATCGAAATCGGCGATGGCGGGCTTTACGCTTTCCGTATGCCGATTCGGCTTGCTTCGGGAGTGGGGTTCTGGTTTCATACTGGCTTACCGAAACAACCCCCGATACCTGCGAGCAAGGAGCAGTGATGGCGAAGAAGAACATTCCCTACGACCAGAAGTACTACGATCCCGAGATCGAGTGCATGCCGCGTCCCGAGCTGGAGCAGATGCAGCTCGAGCGTTTGCAGGAGATGGTCCAGTACGCCTACGACAACACGGTGTACTACAAGCGCTCTTTCGACGAGGCCGGTGTGGCGCCCTCCGACATCAAAACCCTGAAGGACCTGGAGAAGTTCCCTTTCATCGATAAGAAAACCGAGCGCGAGACCCAGCATGTGGGAACGTTTTTCGGCGAGATGTGCTCGGTGCCCGAGGAGGACGTCATCTTCATGGCCACCTCGTCTGGCTCCACGGGCGTTCCCACGGTAAGCCCGTTCACCCAAGAGGACTTCGATTTGTGGCAGGACACCGAGGCGCGCCTGTTCTGGCAGGCCGGCATGCGCCCGACCGACCGCTACGTGCACGGTTTGAACTTCGCCCTGTACGTGGGCGGCCCCGACGTCATCGGCGCCCAGCGCCTGGGCGCGCTCGCCATCTGGGTGGGCGCGGTGCCGAGCGACCGCCTCATCTTCGTGCTGCAGCAGTACCAGCCCACGGTCATCTGGACGTCACCGTCATACGCCTGGACTTTGGGCGAGAAGATCAAGGAGAAGGGCCTCGATCCGCGCACCGACTTCTCTATCCACACGATCATCGTGGCCGGCGAGCCGGGCGGCTCCATCAAGAGCACGCGCGAGGCCATCGAGAACCTGTGGGACGCGAAGGTGGTCGACTTTTTCGGCCTGTCCGACATCTACGGTGCGTGCGCGGCGGCCTGCGAGGCGCACGACGGCCTGCACATCGTGGAGGACCAGATCCTCGTGGAGACGGTGGACCCGGCCACAGGCGAGGTGCTGGCCCCCGGTGAGGTGGGCGAGCTTGTGTACACCACGCTCATGAAGAAGGCTCGCCCCATGATCCGCTTCCGCACCGGTGACATCGGCTACTTCTCCACCGAGAAGTGCGAGTGCGGCCGCACTTTGGGTCGCATCCACATCACCGGCCGCAAGGACGAGATGTTCATCGTGGGTGCGGTGAACGTGTTCCCCTCCGACGTGGAGTTCGTGGTGCGCGGCGAGAAGGGGCTCACCGGCGAGTACCTCATCCGCGTGTACGACGAGAACTTCTCCACCCGCTACGAGGTGTCGGTCGAGCGCGCCCAGGGCTCCGACGAGCCCTTCGATGCCGTAGCCTCCCGCGTGACGGCGGCGTTGAAGGCGCACACAGGTGTGAAGCCGGCGCGCGTCATCGTCTACGACGCCGGCAAGCTGGGCACGTCTTCCGAGCACAAGGCCAGCCGCTTCATCGACGAGCGCAGCAGCGCGAAGTAGGCAGCGAATTTTCGATCCGAAAGCCGGGCGAGGCGCTTCGCCCGGCTATCGGGTATCATGTCACTCGAAGAGATCCCATCGAAGAAGGGAACCTGTATGACCTCTTACGATTTCGCCATTTCGGGACAGCACTACCTGTTCGACGTGCAGTCCTTCGCCCACACCATCTTGGCGGCCGGCGGCGACGCCTATTCCTATGCGCTTCTGGATCGCACGACCCAGGGCGTCATCGACGATGTGGCCTCGGGTGCTGCCGAGCTGGGCGTCATCATGCAAACCTCGACGACCGAGGACGCGCTGAACTCCGCTCTGGCCGAGGCCGGACTGGCCTTCCACGAGCTGGCCGTCTCCGCGCCCTTGGTAGCCCTTCCGGCAAGCCATCCCTTCGTGAACGCGAAGAGCTTGAGCCTCGAGCAGCTGGCTGATTTCCCCTATGTGTACTTCGACCAGGGTCCCGATGCCCCCGTCGCGTTTTTCGAGGAGGCCCTGTCGGAGGTGCCGCGCGCCAAGAAGGTGGCCTGCACCGACCGCGCGTCGCTTACCGAGCTCATCATGGCCATCAACGGCTACACGGTGACGAGCGGCATTCTCGTGGGCATCACCGACGGCAGCGCGCTCACCACCATCCCGCTGGAGACCGACATCAAGCTGCATCTGGGCTATGTGACCGCCGACAACCGTGAGCTGTCCGTCATGGGCGAGCGCTTCGTAAGCCATCTCGCACGCAGCTTGGACTTGTACGCGAACCGATAGGGAAGAGCGATGCTGCCAGTGAGGCAACGACAGGTATAATGAAGGGACGGGCGAGAGACCCGTCCCTTTCTTTTCACGTAAGGAACCACTATGTTGGAATTCATTTGGCATGCCCGGGGTGGGCAGGGGGCCTTTACGGCGGCCCGGTGCCTGGGGGCGGCTGCGGCGCTGTCGGCCGGGGCCTACGCGCTGGCGTTCCCCACCTTCGGCCCCGAGCGGCGTGGCGCCCCCATGCGGGCGTTCACGAAGATCGACACCGCTCCCATCGGCGACCGCAGCGCCGTGCATCGGGCCGCGTTCGTCATCTATTTGGACGAGACGCTCGTGGAAGACGGCTGGGAGGACGAGCTCGCCCCCGGCGGCCTCATGCTGCTGAACACGAAGCGGGCCCTTGACGACCCGCGCATTCTGGGAATCGACGCCGATGGCATTTCCGCTGCCGTGCTCGGCCGCCCCATTCCCAACACGGTGTTTCTCGGGGCCATTCCCGCGCTCACGGCGGCCGTGACCATCGAGGACATCCATGCCGGCATCTGTGCCACCATGCCCGAGAAGCTGCACGCGAAGAACTTACGCATCGTGGATGTCGCCTTCGCCGAGGTGGCCTCCCGCGAGATCGCCGCCACGCGCGACCTGGTGGCCGCCGAGCAGGCGGCGACGGAGGTGACCGCCGTGCTTTCCGAGAAGGACGCCATGTTCTCGCTGGCGGCCGAGATGCTCGTCGAGGGAGAGGGGAGGGATTTCGATGTCCGCGATTGCTAGTCAGAGCCGCCGCCCCTTCACGCCCACGTTGCGCGAAGGGCTCGCCGCGCGTCCGAGCCAGTTCGCTCGCTCCACCTGTTTTGAGGCGGGGCACCTCACCTCGGTGAATGCCGGGTGGCGCAGTGTACGGCCTGTTATCGATGCCGAGCAGTGCACGCTGTGCCTCAACTGCTATATGTACTGTCCCGACGGCACCATCGCGAAGGTGCGCGACGACGAGGGAACGTGCGTGGCCGTCGTCGTCGACTACGATTTCTGCAAGGGCTGCGGCGTGTGCGCGAAGGTATGCCCCGTGCCCTGCATCGCCATGGTGGACGAGCACGCCGGCGAGAACGAAGGGGCGGCTGAGACGGCCGAGACTCTGGATGAGACCTCGCCCTCGAGTGGCGTTGCCGGGGTTTCGGGTGTCTCGACCGAGCGAGTTCCGCAGCGACGGGAACAGGACTCAATGTCCTGTTCCCCAAAGCGAGGACTGTCTGAGCGAATCGAGATTCCCGAAACCCCCACTGGGAAGGGAGGCTTAGCATGAGGAAGTTCCTTTCCGGCAACGAGGCCTTCGCCGAGGGGGTGCGGCTCGCCCGGCCCCAGGTGATCTCCGCCTATCCCATCACGCCCCAGACCACGGTCGTGGAGGCGCTCGCCTCCATGGTGGAGGAGGGGAGTCTTTCCGCCGAGTACCTGCACGTGGAAAGCGAGCACACGGCGCTCGCCGCCGCCATCGGCGCCGCGGCCACGGGTGCGCGCACGTTCACGGCCACCTCATCCCAGGGGCTGCTCTACATGGCCGAGTGCCTCACCTACGCCTCGGGCGGCCGGTTTCCCATTGTGATGATGAACGCGAACCGGGCCCTTGCGTTGCCTTGGAACATCTACGGCGACCAGCGCGACTCGCTGTCGCTGCTCGATCATGGCTGGATCCAGGTGTATGCCGAGAACAACCAGGAGGCGCTCGATCTGGCGCTCATGGCCTATGCCGTGGCGGAGGATCCCCGGGTGAGCCTGCCGGTGATGGTGAACGTGGACGGCTTCGCGCTCACCCACACCTACGAGTCGGTGGAGGTGCCCACGGCTGATGAGGCCGACGCCTTCCTGCCTCCCTACCGCACGGCCAACAAGTTCGATTTCGAGAACCCCGTGAACATTGGCTACTCGGCAGGACCTGACTTCAATCGCTACTACCAGTACTGGCACCATCGCGACATGCTGGCCGTCGGGGCGGTGGTGGAAGAGGTGGAGGCGCGCTTCGCCGAGGTGTTCGGTCGGGCGTATCCCGGCATGGTGGACGCCTACCTTTGCGAGGACGCCGATTTCGTGCTCGTCACGCTGGGCTCGGCGGCCGGCCTTGCCCGCGATGTGGCCGACGAGCTGCGAGCGGCGGGCAAGCGGGCCGGCGTGCTGCGCATCCGCTACCTGCGGCCGATGCCCGATGCCGCTCTTGCTCGGGCGTTGGTCGACGCGGCGGCCGTGGGCGTGCTGGAGCAGGACATCTCCTTCGGCGGCACCGGCACCGTGTACGCGAATGTGCTGGCATCGCTCGCCCGTGCGGGCGTTGCGCGACCGAGCGCGAACTTCATCGGCGGCCTCGGCGGCGACGACATCAGCCGCGAGGCCATGCGCGATGCCTTCGCGCGCCTGGAAGCGCTGGCAGCGGGGGAGGGCGCCTCGGGTGAGGTCGTCTTCCTCGGCATCGAAGAGGGAGAGGAGGAGCAGCGATGACGGTGAACGCGCGCACCATTACCGACGAGGAGTTCTTCTATGGGCACAAGGCGTGCCCCGGCTGCGGAGGCGCCCTGGCCGTGCGCCAGGCGCTCAAGGTGCTCGGCCCCCATGCGGTGGCGGCGCTGCCCGCCGGCTGCATGAGCGCCACCGGCTTCAACTTCCCGCAGCTGGCCTTCGGCAACAACGCGATGATCACGCCCTTTGCGGCCACGGCGGCGGTGCTCTCGGGCATCGAGGCGGGCCTGCGCGCCCAGGGGGCGGCGCCCGAGGACGTCACCGTGGTGGGTTTCGCCGGCGACGGCGGCACGGCGGACATCGGCCTGCAGGCGCTCTCCGGCGCCATCGACCGCAACGACGACGTGCTCTACATCTGCTACGACAACGAGGCCTACATGAACACGGGCATCCAGAAGTCGAGCCTCACCCCCTTCGGCGCCTCCACGACCACCACACCGGCGGGCAAGCGCGAGCACGGCTGCCTCACGCAGAAGAAGAGCCTGTTCGACATCGTGGCGGCCCATCGCATCCCCTATGCGGCCACGGCCTCGGTGGGGTATCTGAACGACTTCATCAAGAAGGTGGAGCGGGCGCGCGATATCAAGGGCACCCGTTTCATCCACGTGATGGCGCCCTGTCCCGTGGGCTGGGGCTTCCCTTCGGCCGATATGGTGGACGTGGCGCGTGAGATCGTGGATGCGGGCCTGTGGTACCTCGCCGAGTACGAGGGGCCGGCGCTTACGGGGACGCCCGGCGGCGCGTTCCGCCTGAACCGCGACCCCAAGTCGTTCAAGCCCATCGAGCCCTACCTGCGCCGCCAGGGCCGCTTCTCCGCCGATGACGCAGCCGACCTCGCCCTCATCGAGCGCGCCCGCGACGAGCGCTGGTCCTACATGCGCGAGACGTGGGGATAGGACGAGCGGAGAGCAAGTCGGAGAGCCCGGCGCGAGATCCTGTTGCCGTGTCAATCTCCCAGGCGATAACCGAGCCGTCCCACTGTTTGGATGTGTTTCGGTTCCGCAGGGTTTTCTTCGATTTTTTCTCGAATATGGCGAATGTATGTGGGGATGCTGATCGACGTCCCCACATATTCGGCCCCCCAAACCTCTGCGATTATTTCCTCGCGTGTGTAGACGCGGCCTGCATTGCATGCGAGAAGAAAGACGATGTCGATCTCCTTCGGCGTGAGGGAAACGGGGCTGCCTTCCATCTTCACTTCGCGACGATGGGGGTCGATAGACAGCTTCCCGATCTCGATGGGGGTCTGTGACAATCGGGTCGTGCGGGACGCTCTTCTCAAGAGGGCCTCGACACGCAAGAGCAGCTCCTTTTGGCTGAAGGGCTTCGTCAAGTAGTCGTCGCCGCCGCTATGAAATCCGGCCGCTTTATCTGAGATGGTGTTTTTGGCTGAGAGAAACAGGAGAGGTACCTCGGGGGACATCTTTCTGATGACCGAGCATGCCTCGATGCCGTTGAGGCGCGGCAGCATGATGTCCATGATGACAAGATCTGGGTGCTGGTCATCAAAGGATTTCAGAGCTTCGATGCCGTCTTTTGCCTCAGAGGTGGCGTAGCCGGCATTGCCGAGCATGATTGACAATGCCGATCTGAGGCTCTTGTCGTCATCCACGATCAATACTCTCTGCATATCTCTCTCCTTGTTTCTTCTCGCCGGTCTCAGTCCTTGTGCGGCGCGTTCGCGCTGACTGGAAATCGGAGGGAAAACGTACTTCCCTCTCCCGGCTGACTCGTCACTTCGAGTGTCGCCCCTATCATGGCGGCCAGCTGCCGCGAGAGCGACAAGCCCAATCCGCTGCCCTGCTCACCCTCGGGGTGGGTTGATGACGCTTGACCGAATCGATCGAAAATAAGCGCCAGGTCTTCTTGGGCAATCCCGCATCCCGTATCGGAAACCTCGACGGTCAGCGTGCCGGCAGCATCGGTTTTCGCAGAAACGGTCACCGATCCTCCTGCATCAGTGAACTTCAGGGCGTTTCCAACCAAATTGGTCAGTATCTTACGAACTGCCTCCCAGTCAGTGAGGACGATGGGAATGCCTGGCATTGCCTCGAACCAAAGAGATATGCCCTTCTTTATAGCGAGTGGATCGGCGGTGGCTTTGACCGCATTCATGATGTCGACGATATCGACTTCCTCGGCTGAGGTTTTGTACTTTCCCGATTCCACGCGAGCCATATCGATGATGTTGTTGACCATGCCGAGAAGCACCTTGCTGTTGTCCCTGACCTCTTCTACCAGATACTGTTCGTCGGGCGGGCGCTCCTTTTCGGAGCTTTGCCAAATGTCTGCAAAGGCGATGATCGAGGAGAGCGGCGTTTTCAGTTCGTGGCTGACGAGGGTGAGAAAATCCGTTTTGGCCGCATTGTCTTCTTCGAGGCGAGCGTTCGTTTCGTCGGCAGGGTCGATGACCCATTTTTTCAGAGCCCACCTTACCAACACGATAGTGACGGCCAGCATGATGCTGAAAAAGGCGATGGTGAGCACCGATTTCGCGAGCGCCTCCTCCCTATGAGCCGACAGCGGAACGACGATGCTAGCGGCCCCGGCTATCCCGCCCTCTTTGAAGCCTTCGCGGTAAGATCCCGTCTCGTCACGCGATCCAGCTGGTTCGCCGTGGCAGGAAAGGCAGCTTTTTTCAACGGTCAGCAGAGACACGTATCTGAAAACGGGCTGTCCGTTTACAACGTCTTTTCCGTAATACTCTGTGGTCCCGCTATTGCGGAATGCCTGGAGCGCTTCAGTCTCGAACGCATCGGGTTCATCTTCGGGGTTGCGCGGGTTGTTGCGAACGTAGCGAATGGCATAGTCAGATGAGCTGTCGGTGAAATCTTTCGCTATTCTCTTTGCCGCTGTGGCGCAGTAGATTCCCTTGAAGTTGTAGCTTCCATCGGCGTCGTAGTTGATCTCGTCTTGGATGCCGCCTATGTAGCGCCATGCGGCCTGCATCTGCAAATCAATGGTGCGGGCCTCAAGGAGTGCTGCCTGATCTGCGGCCGCATCTTGGACGACGATGCTCCAAGCCACATAGATGGTCGATGCTGCGACAACGACGGCGGCAACCAAATAGGTGAATCTGGATCGGAGCCTCACTGCGCTTTCCCTGGTCTTCGAGGGCATGAGCTGTCCCTTTCGGTCTCGAGCGTATCAGGCGCTGGGTGCGCCGGCGTTTGATTTCGATTATAGAGGACGAGGTTCGTCTGCTGCCGCGATTGGCAAATGCAAGCAAAACGCAAGCGAATCGCGATTGCGGGGGCGAAATCGGCACCTACAATGGTGGCGAGGGGAAGGCTGGGCCCTTCAGCGCAACGACCGCGACCGAAGGAGAGAAGGAGCTGTTATGAGACGAGTCTTATCTGGAAAGAGGGAACGTAAAGTTTTTCTGTTGGCAGCATGCGTCGCCTTCGCCTGCTGCCTGTGCCTAGGCGCCTGCGCTGTCCAGCAGAGCGAATTGTCGACGACAGGCGATGCTCCCATGGCGTCGGAAACCGATGCCGGGACGGCCATCTTGAGTCCTCATGCGTGGAAAGATCAGTATCCGAATCAGTATGCGAGCTACATAGATGCCGGCTACGAGACCTACGATGACCGACAGCCCGATGCCCACGGCAAGGTGAACACGTTTTTTAGCGCGACGCATTTCTCCAATATGACGCCAGAGACGGGATGCATGCGCTGTCACACGAGCGAATTCTCATCTTTGGTGAAAGAACATGGAGACGGGCTGTTTGCGATGGATTTCACTGATTTCCGGCGCCAGGTCACAGTCGGCGTGACGTGCTATTCGTGCCATGGTATTGGAGTCAGGTTAAATCAGCCACACCCAAGTCGGAGATAAATCGCCAATC
>OLRP01001042.1_pt1 | contig 23262 bp, 22 predicted proteins | sample 1672401 | NCBI WGS metagenome assembly OLRP01 (sample SAMEA3136682, study PRJEB25190) | human gut metagenome | reverse complement strand
AGACAGGAATCGGTGATTTTATCAGACGAACAAGTTTAGATGAATTTCCGCAATTCTTTAACGTATTACGAGGCGATATGTCGATTATAGGTACTCGCCCACCCTTGATTTCAGAAACTAATCTGTATGAGCTTCACCATCGTGCGAGGCTGGCAATTAAGCCAGGAATCACTGGCATGTGGCAGGTAAGCGGACGAAGTGATATTACTGATTTTGAAGAAGTAGTTCGTCTTGATAAAGAGTATATCACAAATTGGAACATTGGGCTAGATATGAAAATATTACTGAAGACAATATTGGTTGTATTTAGAAAAGATGGTTCTATGTGATGAACACCCAATATGGCTTGGTTAAAACTCAATCAAGCCATAATAAAAAATAATAGATAAGTTATAAATATAATAGAAAGGTTGTCCACACATGGAAAATGAATATAATAAAAAAATCAAAATATTGCATGTAGCACAGGCAGCGGGTGGAGTGGATCGTTATTTAAGAACATTATTGAAATATCTTGATAAGGATAAATTTGAAAATATTGTTGTTTTATCACAAGATTTCAAGAAAGAAGATTATAAAGATATAGCGGATACTTTTATTTCAATAAAAATGGAAAGAGCCATTGGAAAACATGATATTGAAGCTATTAAACAATTAAGAAAATTAATAAAAAAATATGCTCCAGATATTGTATATGCACATTCAAGTAAGGCTGGAGCGATTGCTAGAGTTGCCAATATTGGCATGAAAAATTATTGCATTTATAATCCACATGGTTGGGCATTTAATATGCAGGTATCTAAGAAAAAGCAAAGTCTATATACTTTTATAGAAAAAGTAGAGGCACCATTTTGTAATAAGATTGTATGTATTTCTAATGCAGAAAAGAAATCGGCACTGGATAAGAATATTTGTAGAGAGAATAAACTACAAGTTATTTTTAATGGAATAGATATTGAAGCATATAAGCAACCATATGAACATTGTATTCAGAGAAGAAACTTAAATATTCCAGAAAATGCTTTTGTTATTGGAATGGTAGGGCGAATTAGTAAACAGAAAGCTCCAGATGTATTTGTAGAAGCTGCAAAAAAAATCAAAGATAAAATAAAAAATGCCTATTTTGTTATTGTGGGTAATGGAGATATGGAAGCTGAAATTAAGAAGTATATAGTGAATCATAATATGCAAAATTGTTTTCATATTACAGGTTGGGTAGAAAATCCAATGGAATATATAAGATTATTTGATGTGGCTTGTCTTCTTTCCAGATGGGAAGGATTTGGCTTGGTTTTACCAGAATATATGTTGGCGGGGAAACCTATCGTTGCATCTAAAGTAGATGCGATACCGGACATTATTAAAAGCGGAGAAAATGGTATCCTTGTTGAACCAGATAATGCAGAAGATGTAAAAAATGAGATTTTGAGACTTTATAGTGATAAAAGTTTTAGACAAAAATTGGTAATGCAAGGTCAGGCTGATGTCAAAAAATTTGATGTTCAGCGTGTAGCTGCTGAACACCAAAGAATGTTTATGGATATAGTTAATGGTGAGAGCTGATATGCAACAAAAATGAAAGGCAAGATTTATTTATGGTTATAATTAAAATATGGTTTCATATAATAGCTACTTTGAAAAAGATATTTTATAAAATTATTTATAGGAATAAGTTATCTACAGGAAAACATACTACTTGGAGACGCAATTTTTTGATAATGATAGAAAATGAAGGGAAAGTTTCAATAGGTGATAATTGTTTTTTTAATAATGATTGTACTATTGGAGCAAATAAGTTTGTAAAAATAGGTGAGGGTACAATTTTCGGAGAAAATGTTAAAATTTACGATCACAATCATAAGTTCGCAGATTTAAAAAGAAGTATAAAGGAACAAGGATTTAGCAATGGTACTGTTTCAATAGGACGTCATTGCTGGATCGGAAGTAATGTCTGTATATTGAAAAATGCAGATATAGGAGATAATTGTGTAATAGGTGCAGGGTGTGTTATTTCAGGAAAGATTGAAGATAATACAATTGTGAAGATTGATTCACAAACTCAGTATCTTACAGAATCACTTCGATAGAAAGGAACAGATTATGGTAAAAGTATCAGTGATAATGGGGGTATATAATTGCAAAGATAAGAAAATGCTTAAAAAAAGTATTGATTCAATAATTAATCAGACTTATTCAAATTGGGAATATATAATTTGCAATGATGGCTCGACAGATAATACTTTAGAAGAATTAAATAAGATTGTGCAAGTAGATTCAAGAATCAAAGTTATATCCTATGATAAAAATAAGGGATTAAATTACGCTTTAAATATGTGCTTGAAAGAGGCAAAAGGAACATATATTGCAAGACAAGATGATGATGATATATCATTAAAAGAAAGGTTTAAAAAACAGGTTGATTTTTTAGACAAGCACTCAGAATATGCAATAGTTGGAACTTTGGCAGATGTATTTGATGATTCTGGAAAATGGGGAGAATACAATGTTGAAGAAAAGCCAACAAAAACTTCTTTTTATTGGAATAGTCCATTTATGCATCCAAATATTATGATGCGGAAGGAAGCATTAGATAATTGTCAGGGTTATAGAATTTCAAAAGAAACTAGAAGATGCGAAGATTTAGATTTATTTATGAGAATGTATGCTAAGGGATATAAGGGATATAATATTCAAGAAAAATTATATGAGTATAGAATTGTAAATGATCCGAAGAAAAAATATCGTCCAATGAAATATAGAATAGACGAGGCAGTTGTACGATATAAAGGGTATAAAGCAATGCATATTTTAAATATAAAGGGACTGTTTTATGTTTTTAAGCCGATTATTATAGGATTAATCCCACAGAAAATATTATATCACATTAAGCAAAAGCAATATTAAGGAAAAAATTATGGATAAAAAAATAAATGTTTTTTTTGGGAAATATAAATTTAATACTATTTTGGGATTACTTTCTATAGGAATTGCTTTTTATGTGGCTATGTTTACGAAAACAGATACCGGTTATGAGTGGTATTTCTTGATACCAGGAGTATTCGGCTTTCTGCTTCTTATAGTACGCCCACTTAGCTTTACGGATACTGGAAGTATTGGACCATTAATCTTGAATTATACAATGGTCATTAAATATTCAATTTCACCATTAGTTTCATGTTTGGGAGGTTATCATTCTTGGCTTGGAAGATATCCAGGCGAAGATAATATAAATAAAGCTATATTAATAACATTTTATGAAATGATTGTACTATTTTTTGAAAATGTATATCTAACTAAAAAATATAGAAGAAAACAAATTAACAATGTTGAAATTTCAAAGCCATTAAGAGGGCGAGTAGTGCATTGTGTTATAATTGTATTGGGATTTGCAATTTTATTTGCAATGCCAAGTGCATTTATGGATTATAGATTTTTATTTGATCAAACAGATTTGGCTACTACTATAAGAGTTGATTTTGCTGGTTCAGGAATTTATAAAACATTATTTACATTTGCGAGATATAGCTTGGTTTTGGTAATAGTAGATTTCTTTTATAAACGAAACCTAAAGAGAGATAGTGCAATAAATATTATTGGTGCATTTATACCGACATTGCTTAATTGCCTATATGTATCAAATTTAAGTAGAATTGGAATATTTGCCCCGCTACTGTCATGTGCATTTTTGATTATTATTTTATTTAATACACCCAAAGCAAGGAAAACTATATTATATGGGATAGGTACTATTGGATTGCTTTTTATTATCTACTTATCTTTTGTTAAATTTTTCGGTGAGGGACGAGGAGATACTTCTAATGCAACAAGTTGGCTATGGTGGGGAGATACTCTTAATATGTATTTTACTGGAATAAAAGAGACTGCAATTGGGATAAAGGCAAAAAGTCTTATTAATGAGACATATGGTTTGAATAGAATTGCTTTAATGTTCAATGATTGTTTTTCAAATGTTTCTTTTATTAGTAATCTTACTAATCATGATATTAATTCTAATAAACTTTATAATATTGTATATTTTGGAGGCAATATATCGGTTAGTCAGATATGCCCTAATATATGTGAAGGGATTTATTATTTTGGTACTGCTTTATCAGTTGTTTGGCCAGCGTTGTTTGTATATTTAAGTCATTTGTTTTCCTATAAAAGTCACGAAAAAGAGTACATAGATTTAAAATTTATTTATATTTATTCTGCAATATATTGCGGAATGATATTAATGCTTAATTCTGCAATGATAGTATGCAATATAATAAACATTTCCGTTTTATATGCAGTAGTTGCTTTTATTAACAAAAAGGTTAGAATTGGGGTGATAAAAAGATGAAGTTATTATTCACTGTAAATACATACATGCCAAAAAGAGATGGAGTCCAGTTTGTTACAAAATATTTAGCTGAAGGATTAGTGAAAAAGGGTCATTCAGTAGATTTGATAACAAGGCAATGTAAAGAATTAACAGAAGTTGATGATGAGGTAATTAATGGTGTTCATGTAATTCGTTGGAATGCGAATACATATCATACGATGCATAAGGGAGATAAAGAAGGGTATCAAAAATTTATTCTTGAAAATGCAGTCAATTATGATTGTATGGTTGCTGTTGGTACTCAGACATCATTTGTAGACTGGATGCTTCCAATTATTGATCAAGTGAAGTGTCGTAAAATATTATATTTACATTCTATATGGGATTTTAAATATCATAAAAATGATTTTGATAGTTTAAATAATTTGTGTAAGAAAATATGGGCTAATGTTCGCTGGAAAATATATTATAACAAATGGGGAAGGGCATTTAAAAAATTTGACGAAGTAGTGCAACTTCATTCATTTGATTATGCTTATACATATTTTAAAAATAAATATGATATAGAAAGTGTTGTAATAGAGAATGCAGCTGAAGATTCATTTTTTGATGAAATAGTAGATGCTAGTATTGAATTACCAAATAAATACTTTTTAAATGTATCAAATTATATGGATAGAAAAAATCAAATGCAAACATTGAAAAGTTTCTTAGAAGCAGAAATACCAAATGACATTGAGCTGGTATTGATTGGCTCTGATAGAAATCCATATTATGATGGTTTGATAGAATATTATAATAAATATAAAATGCATAATAATGGATATAAAAAAGTGCATTTTTTATATAATGTACCCCGTCAACATATTTATACCTATGTAAAAAAAGCGTATGCATATATTATGACAAGTAAATGGGAAGCTTATCCTATTTCGTTAATTGAAGCAATGGCGGCTGGAGTCCCATGGATTTCTACAAATGTAGGAATTGTTAAGTATTTGCCAGGTGGATTTGTTGCTGACGAAATTTCTGATATTTCTTATTGGATAGAGTTTATTGCTAAAAATGAAAAAGTATCTCAATCCTTGGGGAATGTTGGAAAAGTATATGCAAGTACGCAGTTTAAAATAAACAAAAAAGTTGATCAGTTAGAAAATGTTATTTTAAAGGCAGTTAAAAAGGAGAAATAAAATGAAAACAGCTTTCTTATGTCCATATTTTGGAAAATTCCCGAAACATATTCAGTTATGGTTGAACTCTTGTGGAACAAACAAGGATACAACATTTTTTATATTTACGGATGATAAACAACAGTTAGATTATCCAGATAATTTTGTCGTAAATTATACTACCTTAGAAGAGTTGAAGGCTGATTTTCAGAAGAAATTTGATTTTGAGATTTGTTTACCGGGTATATATAAATTGGGAGATTATAAGCCGCTTTATGGTTATTTGTTTGAAGAACTTATAAAGGATTATGATGCATGGGGATATTTAGATGTACCGGATGAAATATGTGGTAAAGTATCAGATTTTGTAAATGAAGAGGCTTTTTCAAAGTCTGATAAATTAATGGCTAGAGGACATATGACAATTTTTAGAAATACTCCTGAAGTTAATAGACGTTTTATGGCGGATACAGGTGAGGATTTTGATTATAAAGATATTTTTTCTTCCGATCACTTTTACAATTTTGAAGAAATTGCAAAAGGAAGCATTAACTGGGTATATAGAAAAAATAATTGGCCTGTAAACTTATTAGATGATGCTGTAGCCGATGTATCCGGACTATTTTTTGATTTTAGAAGAAGTTGTGTTTCTGAAAAACTGGAGTATTATCGGCCATCAAAGGCTCCATCAATATATGCGAGAGAAGATGGAAAAATATATGGATATTTTCTGGAAAAAGGAAAAGTAGTTAAAAGGGAATATCTGTATGTTCATTTCAAAAGAAGAAAAATGGATATTAATGTACCACTTGAATCTGATAAATATTTAATAGTCCCTACCGGATTTGAACCATATCAGAATGTCACTCCGAACATTATAAAACAATATGCGAAAAAGAAATTATTTTATAATGTTTTTGGTGAAGAAGTGAAAAAAAGTATTTCGCGGAAACTTGGTAAGACTAATGGGAGATAGCATAATAAATGGATAAAAAATCAAAAAGATTAATTAATAATACAATTATTTTCTTTATTGGAAGTCTGGGGTCTAAATTTATTCAGTTTTTTTTAGTTCCATTATATACATATGCTTTAACAACGGAACAATATGGAGTAACAGAAATTGTTTTGACAGCTTCAAATGTTTTGATGCCAGTTTTTTCTGTTTCAATAGCAGATGGATTATTACGTTTTGGCTTAGATAAGAATTTAAAAAAAGAAGATGTATTAAAAAATTCAATGTTAATTGTCTTGGTTGGAACGATATTATCCATAATTTTGGCACCGTTATTCCAGTTATATAGTGGGTTAAATCATTGGATTATATGCTTTCTGCTGATTTTGAATTTAAGAATTTATCGAGATGTGTTTGCGATTAATCTGAAAATACATAATAAGAATATGTGCTTCGCTTTAGACAGCATTATATATACTTTTGCCTTATGTGCCTTTAGTGTATTGTTTCTAACAATATTTAAAATGGGAATTGTAGGATATTTTATGTCTTATATAGTGGCTAATATAATATCCATTATTTATTTGAATATTGTTGGAACTCCTATTCGAGATTTGTTAAAAGGAAAAATAAATAAGGTTTTACTGCATGATTTAATAGTGTATTCTATACCGATGATCGCAAATGGAATTGCATGGTGGGTCATAACAGCATCAGATCGTTTTATACTACAGTATTTTAAAGGAGAGGCGAGTGTGGGAATTTATTCTGTTGCATCTAAAATTCCTACATTAATATCAACTTTTAGTGGAGTATTTATGCAAGCATGGATTATATCTGCAGTTACGGAATTTGATGAAGAACGAGAAAAGCAATTTTATTCTAAAGTATTTCATAAATATTATGTTGCCATGTTTGTAGCTGCAACATGTTTAATATCTGTAGTCAGAATATTTATGCGTTTTTATGTTAGTCCAGATTTCCAAATTGCTTGGAAATATACACCACTACTAATTAGTGGAGCAATATATTCAGGAATGTTTGGCTTTTATGCAGGAATATATGCAGCTGCTAAAAATAGTAAAAACGTTACTATTACAACTATTATAGGAGCAATAATTAATATTGTTTTGAATTGTATTCTTATACCTTATATTGGAATACAGGGAGCAGTAATTGCAACTTATATTGCATGGATGATTACAACAATGATCCGAATAATAGACACGAAGAAAATTTTGAACTTTTTTATAGATTATAAGCGTCTTTTCTCGCTTGTGATTATAAATTTAGTGCATTGTATATGTATTATAAAAATGGAAAGTATACATTCAATTTTTGTATCAGTAATAGTTATGATCAGTATATATATTATTGAACATTCTATGATTAATGAAATTTTAGTACAGGAAAAGAATAGCCTATTGAAAAAATTGAAGAGGAAGTAAGAGGAAGTAATATGAATAAAAAAATTAAGCAAAAGTACAGAAAAATATTAAGAGGGAGAATAGATAAAAAAAATCGAAGCTTATTGAAAAATCGAGATATTACTATAATCTCTGCGAACTGTGTTGGGGGAGTTATTTACCATGATTTAGGATTAGCGTTTAATTCACCAACAATCAATTTATTTTTTAGTGCTTCAGATTATGTAAAATTTGTTTCAAATTTTAAACATTATTTACAGTGTGAACTTGTAGAGACAAGCAGCGAATTTGATTATCCTTGTGCTTTATGTGATGACATTGTATTACATATGGTTCATTACCATTCATTTGAAGAAGGAAAGATGAAGTGGGAAGAAAGGATTGGAAGAATTAATTATAATAACTTATATTTTATTATGGTTGATAGAGATGGATGTGAAGAGAAAGATATTGTAGCATTTGATAATATACCATATAAACATAAGGCATTTTTAACTTATAAAGAGCGTCCGGAAATAAAATGTGCGGTATATGTTCCGGAATCGAGTGATGGAGAACAAATTAGAGATTTATGTCAATATAAATCTAGGTTTACTGGAAAACGTTGGCTAGATCAATTTGATTATGTTACTTTTTTAAACGACAAATAGATTTATAGGAGATTAGATTATGTATGATTATTTAGTAGTTGGGGCTGGATTGTATGGTGCGATTTTTGCACATGAAGCGAAAAAAGCCAATAAAAGTGTTCTTGTTCTTGAAAAACGTCCCAATATTGCGGGAAATGTTTATACAGAGAAAATAGAAGGAATTAATGTTCATAAGTATGGGGCACATATTTTTCATACAAATAATGAGAACGTTTGGAATTATGTTAGAAAATTTGCTGAGTTTAATCGTTTTACAAATAGTCCTGTTGCAAATTATAAAGGTGAATTATATTCGATGCCATTTAATATGTATACCTTTAATAAGATGTGGGGAGTTGTAACTCCAGAGGAAGCTGCAAATAAAATTGCAGAACAAAGAAAAGAGATTACTGTCGAACCTCAAAATTTAGAAGAACAGGCAATTTCTCTTGTAGGAAGAGATATTTATGAAAAGTTGGTAAAAGGATATACTGAGAAGCAATGGGGACGTGATTGTAAAGACTTACCGGCATTTATTATTAAACGTTTACCAGTTCGATTGACTTTTGATAATAATTATTTCAATGCTTTATATCAGGGAATTCCGATAGGTGGATATACCAAAATGGTAAAAAATATGCTGAATGGTATTGAAGTACGCCTAGACACAAATTATCTGAGTGACCGATTAAAATATAATAGTTTGGCAAAGAAAATTGTGTATACAGGTGCAATAGATGAATATTTTGATTACCAGTTTGGAAATCTTGAATATCGTTCAGTAAGATTTGAAAATGAAATTTTAGATATTCCTAATTTTCAGGGAAATGCAGCAGTAAATTATACTGATAAAGAAACACCTTGGACACGTATTATTGAACATAAGTGGTTTGAATTCGGAAAAGATGAAGAGGGAAATGACATACCAAAGACAGTGATAAGCCGTGAATACTCTTCTGAATGGAAAGTCGGTGATGAACCATATTATCCAGTAAATGATGAGAAGAATAGTAACTTATATAAAAAATACAAGGAATTAGCACTTCAAGAAAAAAATGTTATTTTTGGTGGAAGACTTGGTGAATATAAATATTATGATATGGACAAAACTATAGAGGCGGCATTGGATAGATGTAGAAATGAATTTGGGGAATAGGAACGAACTGGACGGTGAAGATATGAAAATAAAAGTAGATGTAATCACATTACATGCAGTTCAAAATTACGGATCAGTGCTGCAAGCATTGGCTACACAAAAGCTCCTTGAAAGACATGGATGTGAAGTTCGGATCATTAACTACATTAGGGAAAATGTAAAATATGAGAATTTATTGGAAACAAGAAGTAATGGTAATTTCCTAAAGAAAATTATATTGTATCCGAATATCAAACGATGGAAAAAAGTTTTTGAAGGCTTTTGTAATGAATATTTAAATTTAACAGAAAAAAGCTATACGACAGATCAAGAGTTTGAAGAATATCCGTTGGAAGCAGATATTTTTTGTACAGGCAGTGATCAGGTATGGAACTCTAAATGGAATTTGGGAATTATTTTACCATTGTATTTAAGTTTTGTTCCTGCTGATAGGTTTAAATTTGCTTTGGCTGCTAGTTTTGGACAAGAGAAATTGTCACAAGAAGAAATTGAAGCCACACAAAAATATATTGATGAGTATAATTTTATTTCAGTAAGAGAGAAATCTGGAAAGAAGATTATTGAAGAGCAGTATAAATATTCACATGCCGAGCATGTAATAGATCCTACATTAACTCTTACAGGAGATGAATGGAGAGCGTTTGCAAACAATAAAAAGGAAACGAAAAATTATATTCTGATTTATAATTTAAATAGAAGCAAAGAATTTGATGATTATGCCAGAAAACTATCGAAAAAAACAGGATTAAAATTGGTACGTCTTTGTAATAGATATGATCAATTTTATCGACCAGGGAAAAGTATTATAATTCCAGAAATTATAGATTTTATAAAGCTTATTGATAATGCAAAGTATGTATTAACTGATTCGTTTCATGCAACAGCGTTTTCTATGAATATGAATACAGAGCCAATTTGTATTTATCCAAATGAATTTGGTGGAAGAATAGAAAGTTTTTTGCAGCTTACCAATTCAATGCAACGCCATGTAAAAGATTATCAAGATTTTGATGTGGTCAATAGAAAAGTTGACTTTGAGTATGTGAATAAGATTATGAATTCTGAACGGAAAAAAGTTGATGATTTTATAACAAATGTTATAGTTTCATATAAGCAAACTAGATAAAAAAGGAGAACAATACATATGTATACTGATTTAAAATCATATCAATTGATTATTTCATTATTAAAACAATATGGAATAACTCATTGTGTTTTATCTGCGGGAAGCAGGAATGTACCATTTGTCCATTCGATAGAAGAAGATCCAGAGTTTCATTGCTATTCTGTTGTAGACGAGAGAAGTGCGGGTTATTTTGCATTAGGTTTAGCCCAAGAATTAAATGAACCCGTTGTGATTTCTTGTACATCTTCTACTGCAACTTGTAATTACTGGCCACCTGTGGCAGAGGCTTTCTATCAGGGAGTGCCTATCGTAGTTTTAACAAGCGACAGAGATCCAGCAATGTTAGGACAATGGGAAGATCAGATGATTGACCAAGTGGGCATGTATGATCGACATGTAAGAAAATCCGTAAATCTTCCAATAATTAATAGTAGAGATGATGAAATTTATTGTCAGAGACTTATTAATGAAGCTTTATTGGAATTAAATCATCATGGAACAGGACCAGTACATATTAATATACCTTCAAAAACCTATAATAATTCTTTCCCATTAAAAGAATTGCCGAAAGCACAGAAAATAAATAGAATTGGTATGGAAGATTCTAAAACTGTATGGGAAGAGAAAATTGAAAAATTGAAATCAGCTAAAAGAATTTTAGTGACATGTGGTCAAAATAGCTGTGTTTCAAAAAAATTAAATGATGAATTAAAAAAATTTTTTGAAAGATATAATTGTACAATTTCCTTAGATTATATGTCTAATTTGGATATAGAAGAAGGGATTAATACAACCGTTTGCATGGATGGAAGATATATTATTCCTAAGAAGGTCAAGGAACTTTTACCGGACATAGTTATTTCATTTGGAGGGCAAATATTCTCCAGTATAAAAGAGGAATTACAATTATTTGAAGGTAAATTTGAACATTGGCTTATTCAAGAAGATGGAAGAGTAATAGATGCATACAAAAGTTTGACGGATATTTTTGAATGTAAACCAGAATATTTCTTTGATAAATGTAACGAAATGACTGAGGGCATGGTGAATGATCGTATATATTTTTCAGAATTCAAAGAATATGCGGATAATATAAAAATTCCGGAATTTCCATGGTCGCATGTTTATGCAATCAAAGAAGTTGTGGAAAAAATACCTTCAAATTCGGTGTTACATTTAAGCATTAATGATAGTATCCGAATTACTAATTTTTTCAAACTGAATTCAGGAATTAAGGTATATGCTAATATAGGTACTCATGGAATTGATGGTTGCTTATCATCTTTTTTAGGACAGGCTGCTGCCACAGACAGACCAAGCTATTTGGTGATTGGCGATTTGGCTTTCTTTTATGATATGAATGCTTTGCGATTAAAACATATCAAGAATAATGTCCATATTTTATTGATTAATAACGAAGGTGGTTCTGAGTTTTATTTTAATAAAATTTGGAGAAATGAAGCAAGTGACCTTCATACAACAGCACGACATAAAACGAAAGCTGAATTATGGGTTAAATCAAATGATTTTATTTATTTAAAAGCAACAGATAAAGATAGCCTTGAAGAATCTTTAAAGATATTCATGAATGAAGATAATGAAAAACCTGTATTTTTAGAAGTGTTCACTGAAATGAAACATGATTCACAGGTGATTTATGACTTTTTTGATTTAAGTAGACCCAAAGATGCACAATCTGAAGTTTTAAGAAAGAGTAAAGATTTCCTTAAGTCGACTATTGGTCAAGAAAAAGCGAATAAAATTAAGGCTATATTAAAAAAGAATTGATATTTGTTCACTTGGAGGATTTGATATGGCAGGGATATTGAGCAGTTTAAAACGAAAAATTAAGACAATTACATTTAAAAAAATTCCGGTAGAGATTCCTACGGTATATGGAAATTTATTAGATGGAAGAGTTGCCCTTATTACAGGTGGAACAACTGGCATTGGTTTTGAAATTGCAAAGGCTTTTATACATAATGGAGCTTCTGTGATTATTACAGGAAGAAATGAAGAACGAATAAATAGTGCTGTTTCACAATTAAAAAAAGAAATAAAGGAAAACAAAATAATTGTTAAGGGTGGAGTACTGGATAATAGTAATATTTCAGAGATGGAACAGAGTTGGAATAATATTTTAAAGCTTATCGGAAATGACAGAATAGATATTTTAGTTAATAATGCTGGTGTAATTAGCAAAACTCATTTTGGGAATACTGATGAAGCTGATTATGATTCAGTTATGAATACTAATTTAAAGGGAACATACTTCTTATCTGAAATGGTATCTAAATATATGATAGAAAATGGGATTAAGGGAAATATTTTGAATATATCTTCCTCATCGGCACTAAGACCTGCTGTTTCTGCATACAGTATGGCTAAGTGGGCAATACATGGATTAACGCTAGGAATGGCAAAAAAATTAAGTCAATATGGAATAGTTGTTAATTCGATTGCTCCAGGGCCAACAGCAACAAAGATGTTACAATCAGATAATATTGTAAATATTAATAGAATGTCTTCTCCGTCGGAAAGATATGCTACACCATCTGAAATTGGTAACTTGGCAGTGGTAATGGTAAGTGATATGGGAAAGATGGTTAATGGTGACACAATGTATGCGACGGGGGGGTGTGCATTGCTGACATTAGATGATTATGATTGATTATGAAGAAAACAACTGTTAGTAGAATATGCTTAGTTAGCTTAATGATTTTGATGTTTATTTTTTCGAATCAGAAAGGGGAAACATCTTCTAAAGTTAGTAATACCATTGCAGAAGCTATGAATATTGAATCAGATAATAAATGGGTTGAACCATCAGTGCAACCACTTATGCTAGGGTTAAATCTAAGGAAATATGCACATATTATCATTTATTTTTTTATGGGAGTTAGTGCGTATTATGCATTAAAAGAATCTCTTGGTTTAAGAAAAAGAGTCTTATACTCATTTACGATTTGTTATGGCTATGCTGTGTTTGATGAGATACATCAATTTTTTGTGCCAGGTAGAACGTCAGGAATTATAGATACTTTTGTAGATGCAGTAGGATTTTTAATAGCGATTATTATCTGCGTCATATTAACATTAATTTGGAAAAAAATAAGGAAATAAGAGGGAGAAAAAGGCGATGAAAACAACTTTAGTTATTATGGCTGCCGGTATCGGTTCCCGATTCGGTGGTGGAATTAAACAACTTGCTCCAGTTGGCTTAAATGGAGAAATCATCATGGATTATTCTATCCATGATGCAATCGAAGCAGGATTCAACAAAATAGTTTTTATCATCCGCAAGGATATTAAAAATGCATTTAAAGAGGCAATCGGTGATCGTATTGAAAAGATTTGCAACAATCTTGATGTGGAGATTGCTTACGCATACCAGGAATTAAGTGAACTTCCAGAAGGAGTGGAGCTTCCAGCAGGACGTACTAAACCATGGGGAACAGGACAGGCTGTTCTTGCCTGTAAAGAAGTTCTGCATGAGCCATTTGCAGTTATCAATGCAGATGACTACTATGGAAAGGAAGCATTTGTTAAGCTTCATGATTTCCTTGTAGGCTATGCACCAGAAAAAGCCAATCAGTTCTGTATGGCAGGTTTCATTTTGAAGAATACGTTAAGTGAAAATGGTGCCGTTACCAGAGGTATTTGCGAGACAAATGAGGAAGGTTATCTTACAGCAGTACATGAAACCTCCAATATTGTTAAGACTCCAGAGGGTGCAGCAGTAGACAACGATGGACAGCTTACTTCAATTAATGCGGAATCCTACGCATCCATGAATATGTGGGGACTCACACCGGAATTCATGCAGACTTTAGAAGATGGATTTAAAGAGTTCTTTGCAAATATGGGAGACAAAGATATTCTTAAAGCAGAATATTTACTGCCAATCTACATAGACGAACTTCTTCAGGCAGGCAGAGTTTCTGTAAAAGTGTTAGATACGAATGACAAGTGGTTTGGAGTAACCTATAAAGAAGATAAAGACTATGTAGTGAAGTCATTTGCTAAATTGATAGAAAATGGTGTATATCAGAGAAATTTGTTTGAAGATTTGATATAAATGACGTTAGTGAGGGAGAACAATGTAAAGTAAGATAATCGAAATATTTAATAAAATGGCATATCGCATATAATGTATTATCAGCACTTTATCAGCCCTTTTAGGCTGCCGTTCTCCTTGCCTTTTTTATGCAGGGTAGGTGGTCATCTATTATTCTATTTGAGATATTCTCGAAAGCGAAAAAATAAGAAACAGAGGATAGCAATCGGGGCATTAGTCCGGAGCAAGGAATCCTCTGTTTTAGGTACAATATGATTGGATTCACATGGAAATAGGAGCTGAAAATGGCAGGAAGACCAAAAAAGAAACCAGAATATAATCCAGAACTTCAATTTAACAATTTTCTTCAAGAATTAAGAGATGCCTATGAAGAAGCAGCTTCCTTAAGATCACTGGCAGATGAGTTAAATATTAGCCTGCTGAAACTTCGTAAGCTACTTATTACTGCTGATGTGTTCACATCAGATATATGTACAGAAATTAATAATCTGCATCAGTCAGGAAAAAAGATTTCGGAGATTATGGAACTCACGGGTCTTTCCAGAGCATCGGTTCATTCCTATTTGCCCTATACTAAGGGACTTTATAATGCAGCAGAGATAAGTCTAAATGCGGAACGATGCCGGACATATAAGATTCGGCAAGAGCAGGTTCGGATTTTACGGGAAATGCCATCAGAAGAAAATCTGTGGCAGGCTGTTATTGCTTTTCAGGATTATCCATTTAAAACGGCAACTGGATTACCATTCCGATATAAATTAAAAATCGGTAAGAACGGAGAGTATAACAGAGAGCTGCTGATAGACCGGAGAGAGAAAAGTAAGAGTCTTGCCTGGAGTAGTGTGGTGCTGGCATTTGAAAATAGTAAGAAGGTTTCAGAAGAAGTGAAGAAACCGAAGGCACTTGGAGATATTAGAGGAGTTTCATATATTTATCCGATACTATGGCGATTTGGTTTGATCAGAGTTTCGGAAGCAATAGAGAAGAAAATGGGAAAGCAGAGATAAATCCCTGCTTTATTGCTCATAAGCGATTGGATTGACATGGATATATTAAAGAGTTTCTCGTAAAATCGAAAATGCATCAATGATTCCTTGTTTGTAGGCAATCCGTATATATTCTATAGATGAAATGTTTTCAGCAGTAATAGCGGCATCAACCGCATCCCATTGCTGGGGAGTTAGATTTAGATCCTGTATTTTTTCATTGGCTTTATTGCATTTTTTCTGAGCTTTTTGATATTTTTTATCTTGTCTGAGTGCGGCAGGTAATCCTGTTTCCATGCGGAAAGAGGCAATCTGATCCAGAAAACTCTCCTGACAGGCTTTTAATGAATGAGAAGTATTCTTGCTGTCATAAATTAGATATTTGGTGAATGCCTTATAAAGATTATTTCGTAGTTTTTGTTCTTTGTTGCTCATAAGATAAAATCCTCCTTTGAGTTTGCATGAAGTGAATTAACGATATACCGTTAATTTATCATTGAATTACGGGAATGTCAACGGTACACCGTTAATAAACAAGAGAGGAATCATTTATACTGAATATATATTGTGATTTAAGGAGAATTTACATGACGTATTCAGATGCTATAATAAAGAGATTAAGCGACTTGTGTGCTGACAAAGGAATAACAATAAACAGACTTGCGACATTATCGGGGATTACGCAATCAACGATTAACAGTATGATGAATGGAGAAACAAAGAATCCAAAGCTGAAAACCTTGCGTAAGATTGCTATGGGATTAAACATGACTGTTTCTGAATTGCTGGATTTTCCAGAAATGAATGAAATGGAGTTTGAGGATGAATGAAAAGAATATGTAGAATAAGAAAATATTAGATAAAGTAATTATGAAAAAATATGATTGAAAGAGAGGATATTTTTGATGATATTGTGAAAAGAAATTAAAGGTTTAAAGGAATTGACATTGGGAGATTCCAATGTTATCATACAAGAAAATATATGTTATATATGTTAAGAATCGTAAAAGGTAGCAAGGTATATAAAATATATTTTATGTTAACAGTTTATTTATTTTAATCTTCTATAATAATAGTAGTCCGAAATAAACAGCCAAACTGATTTACATAACTAGCCAAGAAAAAAATGAATCTAAGTAAGGGTTAATATGCTTATTATAAAGGCATTTGGATATGTAAGTTTGTAGATTGTTTATTTTGGATTTTTTTATTAAAGCAAAAGAGAAAGGAGCATATTGTATAATGGGCAGTAAGGACAAAGATCCCAATGATGTAAGGATTGGAAAAAATATACAGGAACTGCGTAAAGAAAAAGGGATGTCTCAGCAAGAGTTAGCAGAAAAAATAGGCAAAGACACTAAGACGATATCTAGGTATGAAAAAGGTAATCATGCAATAAATGGATCTACTCTTGAAGCAATTTCAAATGTTTTAGAGGTTCCTATTAATAAGATATTAGATGAATCTTATAACGCTCATTTGAAAGAAAATTTCTTGAAGATTTTGAAGCAGTGGGATAAGGAAGTGGATTCTATGAAAGAGTATCAGTTATTAACACTAGATTTAATGAAGGCTATGCGTGAAAATAAGATGTGTATGCACTGTAAAAATGAATAAATATACTATCTTTTAATAAATTTTGTTGAAAAATCAGTTTAAAAATAATAATGCTTAAATGAAGTAATATATTAAGAGCTGAATTATAGCAATTCCGGGAAATGATATAACCAAGACACATCAGGAGTGAAGTACCACATAAGTTAGCCCTGTTTTTTGGGGGCTGTCCGTGTTTGTATTATTTTCTGGAATTGTTATAGTTATAAAATGGTGATATAAGATTTTTCACTTTGATAAAATTCTAACTCTAAAACGATACTCCCATTTTTCTTTGTTTTTCTATATTTCTCTGAAAAAGTTGTCAATCATAGTAATAAGTCATTACAAAAATTTAAATCTTTATTATTGATATGCTTAGATATTTTACTCCATAGATATTCAAAATATCATATGGTTTTAGAAACTTCCGCAATACTATAAATAATTGCGGTGGACGGGGGCTTCTTATGATATCCATAATTATCTAGTTTTCATTCAATACAGAATTTTTTTATTATTCTTTTCTAAAATCTATTCTTTTTTCCTTTTCTCTTTGGATTATATAAAATAAATCTTCATCAGTAAATTTATATTGTTTTCTAGGCTTATTATTTACATGACAATCGTCTGTTATACAGACTTACTTATAGCTTTTAGAAACTTTTCTGTAGAGTTTACTTTCTACTTTTTGGTATTCATAAAAAATTCTTATCTTTTTTTCCATTTTGATGTAGCGTATTCCATAAAATATTGTTTTAGGTAATTATTCTGTTTTTTACATCAGAATAGATGTCTTATATGTGTGAACGAAATATATCCATGGAAATAGTCACGGAACACAGCAGACCATTTATCTGTATATTCAATTGTTCAGTTTGTTATGCTTTGACGTTTATAAGTAAAAAATTTCTAATTCCATAAATTGGAGTATAGGGTATTGCATATAAATTTTTCATTAAATTCTTTCCTCTTTAATTTTGAAAATATTTTATTTTTTAATCTTTTAATATTCATAAAGAACGATTACTCGACTTACTATAATTTACCTGGAGATATGAAATATGTGGCAATTTTATCAAGAGAATAGCATTCATATATTACCACATATGGCGATACGCCCTACCAGTTACGCTGTGTACAAAATAAGGCAATTTAGTCTATAGTTGTTTTATCAAAAAAGGAGTTGTGAGGTGAATGAAATGATAACGTAAAAAGTTTTGTGAGTAATTTTAATAAAGAAGGTAGCAAGTAGGGACCACGGTTCCGTTAATAAAAAAAATTAACGGAATCGAGGATTATTTAGCTTAGCTACCTTTTTTTAATTGTCGATTTCCGTTGGAAAGGAATCGACATGATTACATTAAAAGAATTAAAAAAAATAATAAATACAACAAAGAAGGGAGAGAAAACACCTACTGCAAAATATTTGCGGGATAAAGAAATGAGTGGTGAAGAACAGGTAGTTGTACATAAGAAAATTGAAAATGAAAATTGCGAAATACATATCACAGTATATCAGTCTGGATATGTAATATATAGTGTTGACAATAGAGCAACAGTTTTTTCAGTTAATATTGAGCAAGGTTATAGATATTCTTCTGCTATGCAAATAAGACAAAATGAAGATGAAAAATATAATAATTGGAATTTAGATGAGGTAGTTCAAGAAAGAAAAGATTTTTTTAATATAGAGGAAAGTTTTTTTGATGAAGAAGAATGGTATTGGCGTTTGATACTTATTGGAGAAGACCGATTGGCTCATAATCTTGCAGTTCGTGATGTTGGACGTTGTTTTTCATATAGTGAAATATCTGAAGATTTTCAATGTATGGAAGATTTTCGAGTAGATATAGAAAAATATATGTGTAGTGAGCAAACGGTAGAAGAAATATTAAGTGTACTTAATGAGGGACAAAGAAAAATGGTTCAGGAAGTCTGTCTAAACGGAAAATTACATAGGCAAGTTGCTAATGAAAATGGGATTGGGCGTACTACAGTAACCAACAGGTTAAGTAGTGCTCGTAAATTGATAAAGAAAAATTTTAATGAGTTTGGTGAGCGTAGATAGATGTTTTAGAAAAAATTTTTTAAATAATTTTAAATATAGGTGACATTTTTATGAATGTAACATGTGATTAGTGAAAGGAGGTAATTAAATTTATTGTACCTTGATAATTGAATAAAAGGTCAAAAAAGAATGAAATTTATAGCTACGCATATTTTGCGGCCAAAGGAAATTCTTTTTTGACCGGAAATGCTCAATCCTTATTTTATATATTTTTACTGAGCAATAACAGTAGATTATGTTTTGTTATTAATAGACAGACATAAAATTTTTAGTCTGATAAAAGGAGGAACTGAATATCAAAGCACAGGATAATGAAAAAGCATTTCCTTTTTACTATGGAAGGGAGGTCGAATCCTATACTTTTTATCGTGTGCCTAAAATACTTTTTTTAGATTCTAAATTTGAAAATCTTTCGTGCGAAGCAAAATTACTATATGGAATTTTACTTGATCGAATGCAGCTTTCAATTAAAAATTATTGGATGGATGAAGAAGGAAAGGTTTATATTTACTTTTCTCAAAAAGAAATTTCAAAAATAATGGGCTGTGGAGTAAAGAAAGTGGGAAATTTACTAGCAGAGCTTGATAGTAAAGATGGTATTGGACTAATTACAAGGATACGGCAAGGGTTAGGAAAACCCGATAGGATTTATGTACGCAAATGTATACAGCAGAATGCATATAAGGGGAACATCCGGATACGTCAAAAAGACATTTCTGGAAATATCAATATGACAAATGTAGATATGCTCAAATTACCAAGTAATGATACTGAGGATAATAAGATTGAAATGAGTGATACTGAATATCGTTCTTTCTATTCCGAAGAAAGTGAAGAAATACACAGGAAACGAATGGAAAGAGAAGTATATCACCAGATGATTTTAAAGAATATTGGATATGAATATCTGGTTGATGTGTATAACCGGGATATGTTGAATGAGATTGTGGAGTTGATTGTGGATACCATCTGTTCCGAGCAGGAGTTTATTCGCATAGGTGGGGATAGAAAGTCGAGGGATGTGGTTAAGAGTCAATTTTTAAAACTAAATTCTGAACATATTCGATTTGTTCTCAAATGTTTGAAAGAGAATACCAGCAAAGTAATCAATATTCGGCAATATCTTCTTACCGTTTTATATAATGCACCACTTACAATCAGTAATTATTATTCTGCACTGGTACAGCATGATATGTACGGAACAGAACCGTAATCGTTTACGAGCCAACACTTGAAGATGGAACAACATTCTTTGGAAGTAAAGTAGTGAATAACTTGGAAGAATTTAAAGCACAGAGTCAGGCAATCATCGCAAACCGTTATGATAGTTGCCTTGATGATGTGCAGGAGAAGGTGTATACAAGGGATATTTTCCAGAGAGATTAATTTTAGATTGGGAAGATACATTTATCCGTAAGCGGTTTGTTGTGTACCGCTTACGGTGAATGATTTGCTGGGTATTTTGAATGTAAATTAAATTCACTAAAAAGAGATATGCATTCTCTTCAAATTAAATTATCAAATTTGAAGAGAATACATATTTTTGAAAAAGTTATTTCTAATTGCTATTTTATTAATTCACAAAGATTAATCCCTATACTTTTACAATATTTAATAAATGAGAGCATCGAAGGATTTCCGTTATAAGATTCTATTTTTGACACCATTTGTTGACTCATTCCCGTTGCAGATGCAATATCTTTTTGTGTGAAATTTTTTTCCTGACGTATTTGCTTTAATTTTTTACACAATTCATATATTTCTTGTTCTTGTTCATAAATAGCTCTGGATTTATTATTATTTAAAACCTCATTTTTCAATTCATTTAATAATGCCATTATTTTCTCCATATATATATTGATAGCTATAAGTACGTCAACAATAATATCTCCAATCGTTATAGATTTATACAGCAGTAATTTTTATCCCCCTTTATTTATCATATAAAATATGTATATATATGAATATATCCTTAGGAGAGGAAGATTTTCCTCTCCATTACCAGCAGCCAATTTTTATACCCTTTTACAATAAATTAGAGGCATTTGTAACATTCTTTTCATTCTCTGTTCGGCAAGTTCCTTGTCTTGCCTTTCCAGTTTGTTTTTTTGCTTATTAGAAATAATGTTTGTTATGTATGTCGTATTATCAGCCACGAAATAGAGTAGACGTACATTATTACGCTTTATTTCTTTAATTTTCTTTGGCTTAGAATTCTTAAGGACGGGTTTCGTATATAAGAATTCAAAACCATCTTTTTGTAATTGTTCTAAAATTAATAGTACAATTGCCTTTGTCTCGGGTAAAAGGGGTTGAGTGATGTCTTTGCCGCCAGATGTTTGATATACATATACGTTCATTTGGCCTCCGATTCCCTTTAGGGAAACAATAAAATATCAAAGAAATAACTTTCTTTCTTGTTTAGTTACTTTGGATTAAAATTATTATTTATGTCATAAGCATTACCCTCCTAAAATACAACCGTCAGTAGTATTGCGATAAACTTAAAATACTACAATCGACTATTATTGTCAAGAAGTTTTTTAATAAAAAATGTGATATGGTAAATATGGACGCTATTTTAATCTGTGTTGTTTAAAACACTGTGGAAGATTTTAGTTGAACTTTAGAATAAGTTGTTGTATCAGACCTGAAAACAAGAAAAATTATATATTTTATTAGAATACTATTATATAAAATAAAAATTAAAAAACAAATATAATAAAATTATTATATGATATTGACTAATATGTAAAAGAAAGATATTATGTTGGCAGAGTAGATATAATATAAAAAGAATAAAGTTGTTTTCTAGCTATGTTAGAACAGGAGAGGAAGATTTTACTGTTAGCATGAAGAATATAATAACAGATACTTAGTTATAAACGAAGGAGTTGTATATGGAGCAAAAGGATTATATTTTTGAAAAATTAACACCTGATAATGATGTAGATATATCAGTTTATGACGAGGCAATAGGATTTGTTTTTGATAATGAGGATGTTACTAATATAGCCATTTCAGGTGCTTATGGTGCAGGTAAAAGCAGTGTGATAAAATCTTACGAGAAAAAACATGAAGAAAAAAAATTTATGCATATTTCTTTAGCCCATTTTGAGCCTATGGATGTTGAAGAAGAAAATGATGCAACAGATGAAACAGTGCTTGAAGGAAAAATATTAAATCAATTAATACATCAAATTCCAGTTTCTAGGATACCACAAACAAATTTTAGAGTAAAAAAAGATTTCGGTAGGAAAAACATAATTAGTATCACAGTACTCTTTTATGTATTGATTGGCAGTATTACATTTTTATTGTTATCAGGTAAAATACAACGTTGGGTGAAAAATTTATCTGATGGTATTTTGAAAAAAATATTGGGTTATGCGGCAAGTGATTATGGCGTTACTTTTATTGGTGTAGTATTTATGATTAGTTCTTTTATATGTTTATATAGTATTGTGAAAATACAGAAAAATAAGAATTTATTTCATAAAGTTACAGTGCAAGGAAATACAATTGAAATATTTGAAAACAAAGATGATTCATATTTTGATAAGTATTTAAATGAAGTCTTATATCTTTTTGAGCAAGTAGATGCGGATGTAATTGTATTTGAAGATATGGATAGATTTAATTCTAATATTATTTTTGAACGCTTAAGGGAAGTGAATAATTTAACTAATATACAGAAATACAATAAGTTTTGTAGTAGGAAGCCCGTTTTCTTCATATCTTATAG
>OLRP01001041.1_pt1 | contig 23266 bp, 22 predicted proteins | sample 1672401 | NCBI WGS metagenome assembly OLRP01 (sample SAMEA3136682, study PRJEB25190) | human gut metagenome | reverse complement strand
AATTCTTATAAAAGCAAATATTGAAATCCTTACAAAATTATTACAAGGTTCTGACCAATTAGCAGAAGTTAGAAGTGCTAGAACCTTAACAGATTTTCTATTTAGAGAATATCGAAACGAACAAAACGAGTGGGTTCAAGATTTGCGAGACAGAACGATTGTTGATGCAGATTGCAACTCTGTTGTTTGCGTTCTGGATACAGGTGTGAATAATGGACATCCACTTCTTGCAGATGCTGTCAAAGATGAACATTGTGCGACAGTAGTTGGTGAAGGTAGTGCTGACAGAAATGGGCATGGCACTTGTATGTGTGGAGTTGTTGTTTATGGAGATATGGCAAAAGCTATTGCACATAATAATATTGTTCCAATCCATAATCACATAGAATCTATCAAAATTTTGCCCAGTAATACCGTAAACCCTAAGGAATCCTGGGGATATTTGACTGAGCAAGCAGTAGCGATATCTGATGTTACATTCCCGAACAAACCTATATCTTATTGCATGGCCATAACTGCAGAGGATTGCGAAAACGGGAAACCCTCATCTTGGTCAGGCTCAATTGATTCTATTACATATAACGATGGTCAATATGGCAAATTATTTTTAGTTTCTGCAGGTAATATTAGAGACATAAACGGTGCTGATAAAGATATAATACAACAGTATCCCAATGGGAATTGTTTACGCCCTATTCAAAATCCCGCACAATCTTGGAATTGTATGACAATAGGTGCTTATACCGATATTGTTGCGGCCAACTGCCCAGAATTACAAGGATATCAAAGAGTTGCTCCAAGTGGAGGTATAAGTCCATTTTCCCGTACATCCAAACTTTGGGAAAAATCATCATTGATTAAACCAGAAGTAGTATTTGAAGGAGGAAATCTATATAAAACGAATGACCATCAAATACCTTTCTCAGAAAGCGAAGCTCTTCAGTTAATCACTACAAGTAAGAATTATGCTGTTAGTGGCTATTTTGACTCTATAAATGCAACTAGTGCAGCAACAGCGTTAGCTCTGCATTTTGCTGGTAAACTTCAAGTTCAATATCCTGATTTATGGGCAGAAAGTATTAGAGGCCTTATAGTACATTCTGCAAAATGGACACAATGTATGGAACAACAATTTCCTGTAAATAACAGGAGGGATATGGAAAACCGATTGCGTCATTGTGGATATGGAGTTCCATCGGAAGATAGAGCACTTTTTAGTTATGGTAATGGATTGACATTTATAGCACAAGAGGTTATTCAGCCATTTATCAAAGATAGAAGAGATAATGATGCAAAAATAAATGAAATGCACTTTTTTAATTTTCCTTGGCCACATGAAATCCTAGAAGAATTAGCAGAAGTAGATGTTTCGATGAGAATTACATTGTCATATTTCATAGAACCTGCTCCAGGAGAAATTGGTTGGAAAGATAAATATAGATATGCTTCATGTGGTTTACGGTTTGATGTTAATAATGAGAATGAAGATGAGAGGTCCTTTAAATTAAGGATAAACAAGGCGATTGAGGCTGAAGAAAATGAAGAGCGAGGAAGAAATGATTCTACAAGATGGTTGATTGGTGCTGATAATAGAAATAAGGGCTCGATTCATTCTGATGAATTAAGATTATCAGCTGCGCAATTATCAACGTGTAATTTAATCGCTGTATATCCAATTGGAGGTTGGTGGAAAACTCGCAAAAATTTGAAAAAATATAATAACAAACTGCGGTATTCGTTGATTGTCTCATTAGACACTCCTGTCGAAAATATTGATATGTATAATGTTGTAAAAACTAAAATTGAAACAATCATTCAGACTCCTATTGAAGTTGAAATTCCAGTAAACAACTAATAAATTCGGCGTTCACCCCCAACAAGTGAACGCCGAAGTATTATGTACGCCCAGCATGGGCATGTTCTAACGGGTGAAAGTCCCCAATGCGCCCTAATGACGGGAAGCATATAGTCAATGGCAAGGGTGTCCATTGTGAGATGGAATCTGAAGGAAGCCGGCGGCAAAAGTTTGGCTTGACGGACAGAAATCGCATATAAGGCCTACATGTAGGGTAAGACTGCATAAGAAGTTAAAGCCCTATAGTCATTCGGAATACATGTGGGTAAATGCGGCAGGCATAAGACGGAAAGAGCATGTCCTTATCTGGGGAGGTCTCGCAGACGAGCCAGGAGGCAAGTAGTAACAACGAACTGCGAGAAGTCAGCAGAAGCCATAGTACCCGAAAAAAAAATCGGCACGTTCGGGGAAGGGCAGAACCTTATATAAACAAGTGCCGTGAATGAAAACCCTATGACGGAAGAAATGCAGAAAACGAAAGGCTGCCTGCGGAGGGATAGGACGGAATCCGAAGAGTATGCAGGAGTGCAGACCGTAATAGACATATCACATGACTCACTTGTGGAAGTGAACCTTTGTAGTGAGATGCTGTTGGAAACGATAATTTCCCGTGTTAATATGAACGCAGCATATAAACGCGTCATATCCAACAAGGGCAGTGGCGGTGTCGATAATATGGGATTGGATGAACTCCTCCCGTATCTCAAAAGCCATGGGGGAAGAGTTGAGGGCATGCATCCTTAATGGACGTTACAAGCCTGCCCCCGTCCGCAGAGTAGAGATACCCAAGGATAATGGCAAGAAACGTCAACTCGGGATACCGACGTTGGTTGACCGAGTCATCCAGCAGTCCCTGTCGCAGGTGCTGTCTTCAATCTATGAACCGAAATTCAGTGCGAGCAGTTACGGTTTCCGCCCTAACCGCTCTGCCCATGATGCTCTGCTTCGTTCAAAGGAACTCATAAACCAAGGTTACACGTATTGTGTTGACCTTGACTTGGAAAAGTTCTTTGATACCGTTAACCATAGTTTCCTGCTACGTCTTCTCTCCTTTACAATCAAGGATGGCAGGGTGATATCTCTGATACACAAGTATCTGAAATCAGGAGTAATGGTCAATGGTCTCGTTCAGGAGAGTAGTGTCGGTACACCTCAAGGTGGTCCGCTCAGCCCATTTCTCAGTAATATCGTTCTTAATGAACTTGACAAGGAGTTGGAGAAGCGTGGACATCCGTTCGTTCGCTACGCCGATGATTGTGTAATCTTTTGCAAGACTCCACGAGCTGCAGAGCGTGTCAAAGAGAGCATCACTAACTTCATAGAGAAGAAACTTCACCTCAAAGTCAACCGTGACAAGACCGTTGCACGTAGTGTCCGAAACATCAAATTCCTCGGTCACTCCTTCTATGCATCCCACGGCAGCGTTTGAAGGCTTCGTATCCATACGAAATCACTTGAGAAGTTCAAGTCCAAACTGAAACGACTCACAATGAGAAGTAACGGTATGGGTTATGAACGCCGCAAGGAAATATTGCATAATGCAACCCGTGGCTGGGTCAATTACTTCAAGTACGCAGATGCAAAGACACATCTGCGAGGCCTGGATGAATGGCATCGCCGACGCATCCGAATGTGTATATGGAAGAGTTGGAAACTCCCACGTACGCGTGTGCGTAATCTTGTTAAATGCGGAGTCTCGTCATGGCGAGCATACCAATGGGGTAATTCAAGTAAGGGACACTGGGCAGTGGCAGGCAGCTTTATGAAAATCGCAGTGAGCAATAGAACGCTCAAGCGGGCAGGCTACCCGTCATTGATGGAATACTATGACAGGTATCATCGCATGTAAGGAACCGCCGTATGCGGACCCGCATGTACGGTGGTGTGAGAGGTCGGAAAAGAAAAGTAGGAGGAAAACCTACTTTTCTTTTCCTCCTACTCTATTTTCACTTCTATCATCACAATGAACAACAGAAGTGAAATAAATTATTCATTCTTTTTATGATTCTTGTACCTTGGTACCACCTGAAACATTCACAGAATCAAAAGAACCACTTCGATCTGCATCAACCCAAACAGCATTAACAGCGTCAGCAGCAACATTTGTAATATCAACATTACTCAATGTAATATCGGCACCGGCTGTTGATTTTACGATGATAGCCGCTTTTTCTTCTGTTTTGAATGAGGTATTGGATACATTCAATGTTACCTTAAGAGGAGAATCAACATATTGGTCATTGATTGTAATACCTCTACCATCTGTACAATCAATCATATCGATGACACAACCGTTAAGAGTTACAGTCTGACCATTAGGCTGAATCCACAAAGCGTATGTGTCTGATGTGTTTTCATCATTGATAGTAACGTTTGTAAGAGTACCACCGGCTTTCAAGGCAATGGCTTTATCTGAAGTAACATCAATCAATTCTACATCACAAGCAAAATTCAAATCGTGACGATTCCAAGGACCATTGTTATTACCGCTATTGGTAATGTGAGCATTCTTAATAATCAATTTTGCATTATTGGCTGTGGTAATATTGTTCCAATCGCCATTCTTGTGATTAAAAGTAAGGGTCTTACCATTACCGTTAATAGTAATTGTTTCTGATTGGTCTCCACCAAATTCAAGAGTAGCCCAAGCGGTAACATCTACTGTTACGTCTTCATTCAAGACTACAGTAACATTCTTCTTATTTAAGTCCATAGCAGCTTCAATACCAGCATTGCTTGATGCTGCATAATTACCGTTTTCATCTTTGGTGAGACCTTCGGCAATAACTTGTACATTGCCGTTTACGTTTACAGTTTGGGTTTCATGGTTAGCAATAACGTAAGTATTTACGCCTTCACCAAGAGTATTATCCTCTATATTAGCGGTATATTTATCACCAGGATATGCGCTTGAACCTAATTCAACAAAATTCTCTGAATTATTCACAATATTATTTGAGAATGTGGCTATATTCCCATTTTGAGCAACATACTTCAGAGTATAATCCTTCTTGGTATTGAAACTACAATTGTTAACTTCCATATTAACATAGCCATAAATTTGCATAGCACGTGCATTTGCGTGGTGATCCTTTCCTTCAAAAGTACAATTATTGAACGACAGGGACATAACATTATTTTCAGTTGTCCACCAAGTCATCACACCTGTTTCCTTACCTGAAGTTCCTGCAATAATAAATGCACAATCTTCGAAAGTAAGATTACCTCCCCAAGCACCAACACAAGGTGCAATATTTTGTGCTGTTCCCGTGAACCAACCTGCCGTAGTGACAGAATTGTCAAAAGTAATACCTTTCACCTTAACTGTTGAAGGAGTACCGTTTGATTGGTGATCAAGAGCAGCGATAACAACATTAGGACCTGCTGCTTCAAGGGTAAAGTTCTTGCCACCCGTAACTTTAACAACTTCGGTGTATGTGCCGGTTGCCACCTTGATTACTTCACCATCTTTAACATTATTGACAGCATCTTGGATGGTTGTATAATATACACCATTGATATTTACAGGCTGTGCATTACCATTATTGTATTCACCATCATAAATCGGGTCGATTGTGATATTGAATGTAACATCACCTGTCAAAATTTTACCAATGATATTAGTGCGCCAGTTACGCTGAACTGGAACAGCGTTAAGACCTTCGCTAAAGTTGATATTATTACCACTTTTAGGAGCAAAAGTAAAGTCCAAATCTTCTAATGTAGCCTTTGCGTAACCTGTAGTAGCATCATTGGCCAAGATGTAACTCATTGAAAGGTACACATATTTTTCTTTTGTTCCATCCTTATCCAAATCAACATCCAATGTTTCAGGAGTAGTGAACTGAGCAGGGATGGTAGCAAAACCATACTCTACAGTTTCTTCACCCTCAACTTCACCTGTAAGCAAATTGATAGATGTTGCGGCTTTTTCAATAGTTACCTTTGATTTTTCTATCTCAATTCCTGAAGCAACAGCTGCATTCCAATCAGTCTGGTAAACACCTACATTGATTTGAGCAAAAGGACGCTTCAGTACAACATTAATCTCAGTATTACCTGTTACTGTAAATGTCTCAGCCTTAAAGAATGCATCGCGAGTTTCATCATTGTTAAGACCTGCATAATCAACCTCAACATTCTCCAAATCAGTTGTTGTATAAGCCGTACATTTTGGATCCTGAGCCCAAAAAGCCACTGTATATTGCTGACCTTTAGCCAATGTAATGGTTACATTTTCAGTAAGGTCATTGTCGAAAGCACTATTATCAACAATCTGTCCATTTACATCTGCATTTGCAATTGTTTTAATGAGTTCACCATTGGCATTATAAACTGCATATACCAACTTCTTTGCACCTGTACCATCACTGATGGCACGGGTAGCGATACCACCTTCGGCAGCAAGCGAGAACGTCACCTGAGCCTCATTTCCTGACTGAACCACATCCAGCTCGTCATTCGAACACGATGTTGCCAGCAACATACCTGCTGCTGCAAACATACCTAAGAATAATTTTTTGTTCATCTTTGAAAAATTTAATTGTTATACAAATAGTTATTTTGATTTTCTTGTTTCTTAATGTTTGCCACATCCCTTGTGGATGTCGCAAACATTGTCGAGGGCTGTTCTGTCTATGCAGAACCGAGTATTATCATCAATCTGTCGTTTCCTGCTGATGCAGAGTAAAGGTCTCGGAACTGTTCCTTACCTTTGCGGTGTTGGCTTGTTTGTTCTTTTCTGTTCGGCTTTTAACTCGTTATTAGGGTTATACTTATATTGAAAATCTCTTATTCTGTTGGTGTGAAATTTCCTGCGATGTTGCTTCTTTGGTTTGCCTCTATCTCCACCTGTGGAAATTCCACCGTTTTGCTATTATTGCCATCAGTCAAAGTCAATTTGGCAGAAATATTTGTGGCTGTGGTCGGGGCAAACACATAGCCCATAGCGAGGTAGTTATATTCTGTACCATCAGCCGAGAATGTTTCGGTTGTGGTCTTGCTGAAATCCCAAGTAAATTCGGCTGCTCCACTTACGGTATTCGTGAATGGGTGGAAGATATTTGGAACTCCATTTGCCTTAAATGTGGCTTGCATCGGTGTTCCTGTCGTTCCTACATTGATTTGAGCCAACGGGCGGACAAGTTCAACGGGGTAACTGCAATTCCCTGTAACGGTAATATCCTCCATTGTGACAAAGAAAGCGTCTGCGGTTTCCGCTTGGGCAAATGTTATTGTATTAGGTAATTCGGTCATCGTGATAGCGGTCAGATCATTGATATTGTAAATGCTCTGATTGCTATAATACGCCCAAAAGACAAAACTGTATGTCTGTTCCTGTGCCAATGAAAGTTGAACATCTACCGATGTTCCATTTATCGGGAACGATTGGCGGTCTATTTCATAGTAGTTCCAACTGCCACCGCTGTTGGTATGCACATCGGCAACACCCTTTTTGAAGATGCCAACCACAAGGGTATTCACCTGTTCCGCTTTGCCGAATGAACGGGTACGGGTGTCAGTTGGGAGCATAGCAGTGAAATTCACCTGAGCATCGCCCACATCGTGCAAATCATCCGAACAGGATTGTATGCCTATCATAGTCAGGGCAAGCATCGCCAATATCTGTATGTTATGTAGTAGATTCTTCATTATGTCTATCTGTTAGGGGAAAATAAGGTTATGGTCACCGTCAAAGTCGGGATTGATGGTTACACCTCCCGATGCTTCCGACATCAGGAACATACCCGTCATTATGGTATGATGGCTACGTTTGAGCGGTACTTCTATCGGCTCGGTCAACGAGAGTTGCGCACCCTCATTGTCGTAGATACCTATCTGCACGGTTACAGCCGACTTCTTGCCGTTCACAAATACATAGTCAAATCCCATCGTAGCCTCCGATTCGGAGCGTTTTCTCAATGTGGATTCAAACATCACACCCGTAGAGGAGTCCACAGGCTTGTCGGTATTCATACTGTAAGCATCGGGCATAAATCCCACGTAGTAGAACACCACCTTGTAATCCTCGATATTTACGGCTCTTGTCGGGGTATCATCGTTTGATGCGGCCTTGTTTCCGTTGGCTTTTGAGGCGACACGGACAGATTCCTTGTCTATAAACTCCACCACATCGTTTGTTACGAACTCAAATTTGGCAAGAGGTCGTTGCATCGCTATATTCAATGTGTCGGGCAGACGCTCTACAATATCCGCTACGAGGGAAATGTTGTTTGAGCCTCTGAAAGCGTCCCGATAGTCATTGTTGCCCTTGTGGTCGCCTTGCAGTCTGATTTCCGCAAAGTTGTCGGCATTGTGGAAATGGCTGTCTCCGCTTGTCTGTACCAAGTCTGACCATACCATCACATTGTAGTTGCCGGGTAAGAGGTCGAGCGTCACTTCGTGGTCGTAGCCCTCTGATATATCTTTCGTGAATACGAACTCCTGTGTATAGTCCGATGTGGTACGCATTTTCTCCGACACGGGATAGGTACGGACGATGTAGCGTATCTTGCCATAATCACGGTGATTGTCGTATGTCTCGCCATATCCCTGCTCAATGACCTCTGCTCCATCGTACAGGTGTTCCCATTCGGTCATATCCGTTTCATAATTGAGACGAAGATGCATTTTTACAAACTCCGGCGTTTCAGGCCATTCGTGAACATCACAAGCCGAAAGAAGCAATATCGGCAGGCATATAATAAGGTATAGAATCTTTCTCATCGCTTGCCTCCTTTCTTCTTTAAGTCAAACGAATAGGAGAACGATACCGCTGCCTGGTCGATACCCCAGTAGGTCTTCTTGATGCTCTCTATCATCAGACCGTCTTTTGTACGTGGGGTATTGTGGAACTTGTCGTAGTGATTTGAATACACTCCTGCTCCGAGTGAGAACTCCACCCTCCAACGGTTGTTCTTGCTGATAGGCAGACGATAACCGATGCTCACACCTCCACCGATGGCAGGTGTCTCACGGTTATGGTCTTGGTAGCGGTAATCGCCATCAAAGGCAAAATTGTAGTATGCCAAGCCGAAATGTACCCCACCGAAGAATCCGTCATTCTCTTCCGACAACCAATAGCGGAATTCAGGTTGCAGGGCAAATGTGCGGAACTTGATGGTTGATTTGAAGTAGTCCCAAGCAGAATAATAAACAGGAAGCGTAAACGACCAATGTTTTGCCAAATCAACTTCTGCGGCAACATTGGCAATAGCCATTCCCAAACCTATGGCATTGGTCTTCAGGTGGAGTTTGCGACTCCAACCCTCCACTTCGGGAATAACCGTTCCTACGATAGCCGTTGTGTCGGGTACAATTTCCACAACTTCAACTATCGGCTCTATCGTAATGGTATCAGGCACGATCACAGGCTCTTGTACGGGTGGTAACTCCTTTTTGTAGGTTACGAATACCGCACAGGCATTTCGCATCTGCTCGAAGAAGAGTTTGTTCATCTGCTGCCATACCTTGCCACCGTCCAATGCTCTCAATTTCACGATACGATTATCGATATGCGTATTCGGGTGATGATAGTCCACCAATCGGGCTTCTTCCTCCAAGATGGCAATTACTTCATCCTTACGGATAAGTCCCGAATCCTCAATCTGAGATTTGAGGTAATCCCACGGTATGTAACTGTCATTATGGGTAATAAGGCTGTCGGGAATATCCACCTCACTGCGGATGAATTTTTCAAGTGTCGAGAGACGACCTTGTGCCAACTTGCGGTTGAGTTGATAACTGCCTTCGGGAGAAGCGGCTCCACAAAAGGATACTTCAATGATATTGATTGTACTGTCTTGGTGTATAGTCCGTAGGAACTCCACCATCTCCTGCATACGGGCGGCATTGTCCGAATAGGCGGAGTCTATGACAGTACTGTTCACACGGAAGTCAATACAGATTTCCGTGTGTCTCTCTTGCGAATGCGCAACACCTACACCAAACAGCAAGAGAATCAGCGTTATACAATATTTCTTAATGCGCATAAATCAAAATTATAGGTCACTTCTCTTTGGAAGAGTGATTTATGCGACATATTCCAATTGATTATGAGCAGGTTATTTGAATAGGCACAATGTAGTTTGCTCAACAATCCGTTTTTTGTCCAAACAAAATCAGAATTTTGCGTAACATTTTTTAGTGTAATTTGTTGCCATTTGCCGAAAAATGTGTAATTTTGCATCGGTAATCATTTCTCTTCCAAAGAGATAAGTTCTCTCTTCCAAAGAGACCTTTCATTCGCTCAACAATCCGTCACTCATAGAGATTTCAATATCATACTGTTCGCTTTGTCGATGGCTACGGTGTCCAATGATGCAAGGTAGATGCGTGTGGTGGCTTCCGAGTCGTGCCCCATACCTTCACTGATTACCGACAGCGGTACATTCTTGCTCTTGGCAATACTCGCCCAAGCGTGACGGGCAACATACAGGGTAAGCGAAACCGATAATCCCAACTCCTTACCGATGATTTTCAGGCAACGATTGATGTTATGGGCTGCATAGATATATTGCTTGCGTTCATCTATCTCGTTGAATGGTTTGATGATTGGCAAAAGGTAATTGGACGATGAAGTATCGTACTTATCCACAATCTCCTGCATACACTTCTCCCACTTGATGAACAATTGCTGCCCCGTCTTGCGTCTGCGATAGGATAGCACGCCATTCTGCAAATCCTTTTTTCGCAGGTATGCCATATCCACGAATGACATACCACGAGTATAGAAACTGATGAGAAACATATCTCTGGCGAAATCAAAGGTTGGATTCATCGAGAAGTCCATATCCTTGATTCGCTTGATGACTTTCAAGGGTACGGCTCGTTTGACGGTCTTATCCACTCCCGTATAGACGTGCTTGAATGGGAAGCGTTGTGAGGTCAATTCCTTCTCTACGGCACGGTTATATACAGCCCGAAGATTACGCATATAGAATGATGAAGAGTTTGGACTCACTCCGTTATGCTTCAAATAGGCTTCGTATGCCATCATCATATCGGAATCCATATCGTCCAATAGCACATCCTTATCCTCTCGGAAGCGTCTGAAACTGCATAGGGTCGCAGCATATGTTTCCGATGTGCGGATTTTACCCAATGTTTTCAGATTGGCAATAACACCCTCCATAAATGGGAAGAGAAAATTTTCGGGGTTCTCCGATGCAAATTCCGCTATCACATTATCTGAGGTATAATCACAACCGCTATGCTCAAAATCAGCGATGACCTTTTGGAAATGCTTTACATCCATTCGGATTTTGTCTCCAATCTCCGATAGATAGCGTTTTCTGTTCTCGTTGAACTTGGGTAACACCACCTCCGAAGAGTGGCTGTTCCACTCATAGCCGTAGAGACGGTAGCCCGTCTTTTGCTGACGGGCTACACGATTATGGATTACTTGATAGAAAATTGAGCCTTGTCCTCCATCAACCGTTGATGGTCGGAACTTAATCTTTACTGTTGCCATATCACAATCAGGGTTTTGATTTATTTTGTTTAACCTTACTATTATCCTGCTTGTTCTTAATGGACTTGGCTTTGCTTTCTTGTTCTTTTGCTGCCTGCTCTTTTAGGCGTGCTTGCTCGGCAAGGGCTGCTTGTTTGCGTACAGCCTCTTCGTAGGTCTCTACATCTTCACGCATCTGCTCGATCTTCTGATCGTCTCGATTGAGTTCAAAGATGTCCTCCAAAGTGGCTATCTGCTCTGCCGAAGCATCGCCTTTCATCTTGATGTAGCGGTATTTGAGGGCATCATCATCCCTCTGAACATTTGGTCTTGATAAGTGGTATATTGCTGATGCTCCTGATGCCAATAGCATGACAATCATTGACAAAAGAATCCAAGATTCCTTTGTGTAAAGAGCAAACGAGTGTCGTTTCTCGTCAATGTTGTGCTTTACCTTTACCTCGTCCATCTTGTCGATAGCCTCTGCAAGCTGTTGTTTTACGCCCTCAAAGTCGGGTTGTTCTTGCTCACTGATGCCATCCATTCGTTTGTTTATCTTACTAAATTCATTGACAACGAATCCTGCAAGCTTGTTGGTTTTAGCATCATAGTACTCCTTGTTTTCTCGGTTGCCATTCTCGATTAGCTCCTTAATCGGTGTCAAATCTACATTGGCATTTACTGTTTGTTCTGTTCGTTGGCTCTTGCTGATGGTCAGCAACTCTTCCAACATTGCGATAATGATTGAATTATTTTCCTGCATATTTTTCGGTTTTTAAGTGGTTAATGATTAGAGTTTGAATCCTCTTGTCTTCTTTTTCTTTGATTTCTGCTGCATCAAACGGCGGAACTCTGCCTCTTCCTTACTATCCACATCGGGCGAAGATGTGAAGTCCAACAAGCCTAATGAACCGCAGATAAGCTCCGATTCCTTGTTCTCGAAATGGCTTATTTGCATATGGTGTGGTTCATATTGTCGCTGATATTTCGCTTGATTGTTACCATTCAGTACCTTATCAATCTTTGAATAGCTGAAACTGCGGTCTATCTTCGAGCCGTTGAAGTGGTAGCCATTCTTGGTAAAGATGATACCTTGTACCTCATTGCTATTGCCCTTATACTTGAAGCGAACATCAATGCCTTCGGCTTTTAACCGTTTCAACAGTGTAGTCCAATCCGAGCAGCGGGCAATCTCCCGTTTGAGAACTTGGTATATCTCGTAACGGGGTTTGTCAGGCTCTTTCAGTCGGTGCGTTTTTACCTGTTCCTTACCGTTTGCGAAGTATAGACCGTATTTGCGTGTCAGTTCTTTGCAGATGCGTTCACTGCGGTAACGGTCGTTTCTGTCGCTGATGGTTCTACCGTTATTATCCACCCGATTAAAGGCAATATGAACGTGCGGATGCTCCTTGTCATAGTGTCGTCCGATGATATATTGCGTATCACGAATACCCATTTTCTCCATATATTCTCGGCTTATCTTTATCATAAGTTCATCAGTTAAGCGTGGCAGATTCTGCTTCGAGAAGCTGAGTGAGATATGTCCGATAAACTTATCCACTCGTGGATTAAGCCTCGATTGAGCAATAAAACTTCGGGCTATCGTGCTGTTATCATTGAACAATACACCTTGACAATCTATAAGCGTGGCTTGTTTCTTCTTATCGAGGATATAATCAACTATTCCTCTGGCTCCAGAGCCTTTTACAATCTTTGCCATCATAGGCTGATATGGTCTATAATGTTTTCCAATGAAAGCAATAGATGTTGGCATTGCCCGTAGTGCAGCCTTACACCTTCACGATGAGCCTTGCGGGTGAGCTGATTGAGGTTGTTTGCCATGCCACATAACTTGCGGATATAGTCTGCTTGTTCGGTGGTAAGGCGTGCCTTGATATGGCAATCACGGATAGCCATTCTTACAATCTCACTTGCCGATACTCCTGCATTTTTGGCTTTGAGTTTCATAGCATAGTACTCTTCGGTTGCCATCTTTACTGTTATGCGGTACTTGCGTTTCTCGGACAACTTCTTCGTGGGGCGTCCTCCCTTGTTGGGTATCTTGTTATTGATACTTCGTTTCATACGATTACTCTTTTTTGAAATGATACATACATTGTTTACTTGATAGACCAACGGGATGTCCTCTTCTGCGACCTTCGGGAGTGGAAGCAAGTGGTTTTGGTCTGCCCAAAACATAAACTTGCTTCCCCACTAACCGAAGGTCAATCAATTTTGAGTGCCTCAAAATGAAATACCGTTGGAATTGTTCTTAATTGAATGGGAATAAGATGTTGTAAACCGGTTTTTATAGTCCTTCATAGTGTGGATACTTACCTTTTCATTATCCCGACTTTGTGGTGATATATCACAAGCAAGTAAACAATTGGGCAAGCACACAAACCATTGATTACATTCCTTTCCAATGCTCGAAGTCCTCGGCATAGAGTTCAATGTGATGGCGGACGATGTTCTCCAATAGTCCCGACATACTCATTCTATCCTCACCGATTTTGCAGGCGAACTTGTCAAGCATCTTCCGCAACTTACCGCTGATGAATACTGGCTTGCGGTCTTCAATCTTGTAAGGTCGCATAAAGGTGCTACGGTACTCCTCCAACGAGAGCTTGCGTTGTTTGCTGCTCACTCGGCGTTGGATGGTCGGAGTCGGTGGCTGTTGCTCTACTACATTGGTAGGAAGAACTTCATCAGTTTCCTCTGTAACGGAGGGCACTGCTTCCGTTTGGGCTTGCTCCGCCACTGATGGTATAGGAAGTGGCTTGATGTTCTCAATAGAGAAATCCTCCAATGCGGCATCAATACTCTTCTTTCGACTCTCTTCTACTTGTGAGTTCTGCTCGGAAAAATCCAAACCTGTCATTTCCTGCAACTCTGTTTTACTTAAAGTCTGTTTTTTACTCATTTTTTGAATGGTTTTGAAAGTTAATACTATGGTCTTTGTGCACAATTATGACCGATTATCTGCTGCAAAGAAAATGTGCATACAATTCTGCCACAACTAATTAGGTCTATGTAGGCAATTATGAATTGTATTGCATTTAGGGGTGATTCGTAGGCAGTGCCGACTGCATAATTCTTCCCAAGTTGAACGGGTAATTATGGATTAGGACGAAATGCTTAATTGAGGAAATTAAGGGCTTAAATACGATAGCGGATAGACGGACTGCCGAAGTGTCGGGAGTTGGTCTATCCGCTATACTGCTATTATAGAATTAGCGACTTTCTGTTTCGGCTGTTCGGGTCACGAGTTTGACAGACGGATAAGAATCGGTCTGACAAACGACAATGAGCGGAAAAGATCCGAGACGGATAATCGCTTGGGGATATTCTTATATAATATTGGTTACAATGTTATGTATGCTTATGAATGTATCATCATATACATCTAAAAGTGCCACGAACTGTGCCACATACTGCAACAGGCTCACCGTATGATTGAGGTGTGATAACTTATCTATTTCTTTGCCCTCAGAAAACGGAACTGCGTATGAGAACAGAGCTTATTTCAATGGCTGAATATCGTGTCTGTGATGAAACGATATGACAAGGAAAGACACCTATGGTTAGTGCCATTGAAGTATGAAAATCTCTTCCTTATTTAGCAGTGCGAAACAAGAAAACAAGTGTAACAAATTAAAATAATAGCGTATGGATTTAATCATTTTTGAGCGAAAGGCATTCGAGGAATTTGCCACGAAGATTGAGCAGTTCATTCTGCGAGTATCAAACTCACCCGTTGTAAAGAGCGGGAAGAAAAAGACAAACAATTGGCTCGACCATCAGGATGTTTGTCAGAGGTTGAAAATTAGCAAGCGTACATTGCAGACCTTGAGAGATAACGGTACGCTTGCCTACACCAAAATCGGCAACCGGACTTACTATCTGCCCGAAGATGTGGATAGCATTATTACGAAGGTAGAGGACAGGCGAAAAGAAGCCAAATGGAAAGGGCGAGAAATCTAATCAATGTATAACAATAAAACCATTTGAACTATGTATCAGGAGATGCGAACTAAAGACGATGCGTGGATGCAGTCCATTCACGAGAGTATCGACCAACTATCGGAGATTCTCGATAGTATGCCCAAAGATGGTGCGGCATTACAACACGATGATGAGTATCTATGCGACAAGGAGGTGGCGTATATGCTTAAAGTCAGCCGAAGGACATTGAGCGAATACCGAAGCAATGGTACATTGCCTTACTATGTGCTCGGTGGTAAAGTTCTATACAAGCGAAGTGAGATTGAGCAAGCGTTGAAACGGGAGTACAACGGCAAGCATCTGATGAATAATAGTGGATAATTCCATCTATATTTTTGGAGGGAGTGAAATTTACCGCTTGCCCTATATTCATCTGTTGCAAAATAATAGTGCCCTTATGGATAGAGACAAGAACAGCATACAAATGGGTTATCAATGTAAGAACCCTTTTGTATGCTGTCTGTTTATCTTCTTCTACATTTTCGTCAGTCGCTCATTTCCGTTGCCGTCTGCATTTCTGAGTACAGACATTGAAAGGGGAAAGGTTTTCGGGCTGAATACTCTCCGTAGGAGGAAGATTCAGTCCGAAACGGCTTGCCGCCTGACCTTTCAACTTTCAAGGGCTGATGTACTACCTTCGCAGACGAGCAAAGGAAAGGGGTGAATGACGGAATCTGAAAACTCATATATATCGCAGATTGATGATAGACCAAATCAAATTTTATCCTGCAATAATGAAAAATGCACCGTCCTTTTGCTCGTTCATAAAAAAGTTGTACCTTTGTTCCAAGATGAGTTGTACATCAATGCAAATCACGCAAGTATGTAGAAATCAGAACAGTTGCCAACTCATTACCTCGTTCTTGAACTTTTCGCATAAACTTTTTATTCTTAGCGGATTATGAGATTATTCCAAATATAGAATATTATTTTGGTTGAAGCGTCCTTTTCAGATAAATCATGTCTTTCAGTTGCTTGCCTCCTTCAAATATGGGGTGGTCGTAATTATCGATAAAGAAATCGGGTACCCGGTGTGAGTATGCAAATCCGCAGCTTTCATAGAAGGGGATGGTTAGCGGACTGTCTCCAGTGCCGACAAGCATAGTATGGCACCGGTCTTTATAATGTTCAAGAACGAATGCTATCAGTTGTCTTCCATATCCCTGGCGCTGGTATTCCGGATAGACAGCTATGCTCTTTATTTCGTAGATTCCTTTATCCTCGCAGGTGATTACACAAGACGCTTTGACTGTATCATTATCGGATAGGATGAACATCTCTCCCCGTTCCAGATAACGGTCAATCATGGACTCTTGTTCGTCGGCAAGCAGCAGCAGGTCAAGATATTGCTTTTTGTTGCCGGATATGGGATGTATTCTTATCATATTTCTGAATTTCTGGTGTGAAGTTAGTCATTTTCTATTGAATTACAATGGATATCTCTTTTTAACTGTTGAATGGTTGAGAGTTGCCGGTGAACAAAATCTGCCATACGCCGTTCTTCTCATAACATGATAATCTGATGAAGTTATGAGTAAGTTGAAATTCTCTTTTCTGGTTTTGATGCTGATGGTATCAGTCTCGGCTTCTGCCGATTGGGCACCTGCTGATGTACAGGCTGCACTGAAGAAAATGTATCCTACGGCAGATGATGTTGCCTGGTCGCATGATGAGTCTTATTATGTGGCAGATTTCCTGATGAACGGTTTTGATACGAAAGTCTGGTTTGACGGGCAGGCGCAATGGGTAATGCAACAGACGGACTGGGAGACAATGGACGAAGTGCCCCCTGCCGTTTACAATGCTTTTGCCGCCAGTGAATATTCCGGAGGGATGGTGCAGAATGTCACTTGGGTACAGTTTCCCAAATGGCAGTCCATCGTGGCGGTAGAGGTAGGGATGGCAAATCTCCAGACGAAATATCAGATATTGTTTACCCCGACGGGCGAAATCATCCGTGCCCGTAATGTCACCTATACATACAATCCGCTCGGCGCAGCCACTTTCTTGTAACGTCTGTTCGCATACCTGCTGAATTTATCATATCTTTGCCTTCCCAAACCAGACTTTTATGGACAAAGACACTTTTCAGCAGGAGGTTTATAATGTAGTGGCCGCAATCCCTCCGGGGCGGGTGGTGACGTACGGACAGATAGCCTATCTTGTCGGAAGACCTCAATGTTCGCGCATGGTGGGACATGCTATGCACGATGTGCCCGACGGCATGTGTCTGCCCTGCCATCGGGTAGTGAACAGCCAGGGCAGGCTGGCACCGTGCTGGGCGGAACAGCGGGCTTTGCTGGAGGCAGAGGGCGTGACGTTCAGAAAGAATGGGTGTGTGGACATGAAAAAATGCCAGTGGGAATTCATGAAAGAGCAAATACAATAAGATTATGAAATTTATAGGTGCACATGTATCGGCCAGTGGGGGAGTGGAAGCGGCTCCCGTCAATGCCAGTGAGATAGGGGCAAATGCTTTTGCCTTGTTTACCAAGAACCAGCGTCAGTGGGTGGCAAGGCCGCTGACGGAGGAGAGTATCAGGGTGTTTAAGGAAAATTGTGGGAAGCTTGGCTTCGATTCCCGCTATATCCTGCCTCACGACAGTTATCTGATAAATTTAGGGCATCCCGAAGAAGAAGGGTTACAGAAAAGCCGTGCCGCTTTTCTGGATGAGATGCAGCGCTGCGAACAATTAGGGCTGAAGTTACTGAATTTTCATCCGGGCAGCCATCTGAATAAGATTTCCGTGGAAGAGTGTCTGGACAAGGTCGCTGAATCCATTAATCTTATATTGGGCAAGACGCACGATGTGGTGGCTGTCATAGAGAACACAGCCGGGCAGGGTAGCAATGTGGGAAATGAGTTCTGGCAGCTGGGACATATCATTGACCGGGTGGATGACAAGTCTCGCGTTGGAGTTTGCCTTGATACCTGCCACACGTATACAGCAGGCTATGATATAGTGAATGAGTATGACAAGGTGTTTGAGGAGTTTGACACAGCGGTAGGTTTCGGCTATCTGCGTGGTATACACCTGAATGACTCCAAGAAAGCACTCGGCTCCAGAGTAGACCGTCACGACAGCATCGGCAAGGGGCTGATAGGTATGGATTTCTTCCGGCGCTTTATGCAAGATGTGCGTTTTGACGGTATACCTATTATTTTGGAGACGCCCGATGAATCGCTTTGGGCAGAGGAGATAAAACTGTTGAGAAGCTTTGTCTCCTCTGATTGAGAGACTATGCCCTGAATACACATTCTATACGGTTACCGTCCGGGTCGAGGACGACACTTTCAAAATATCCGTCGCCGGAGGTACGGGGCTCTCCTGCGATGGTATATCCCGCTGTACGTAGCCGTTCTGTCTGTCGGAGGACAGCTTCCTGGCTGTCGAAGGCAAAGGCAAAGTGGGTCAGTCCCAGTCTGTTTTCCTCAATAGGGGTATTCTGTATGTCCGTACGGCTCATCAGTTCCAAATCCGTTCCTTCATCGAAGTGAAGGAAATAAGATTCGAATCCTTTTTTGGGGTTGATGTACTTTTCATTGCTGCTCCCGTTGAAGTAACGTGTGTAGAACTCTTTCATCTCTTCCAGTTGGAAGGTCCAGATGGCGATGTGATGTATCTTCATAAGTTTGCTAAATTATAATCTGTGTTCAATCTGAGTAATCTGTGGTGGGGTTGGTAATTGCAGGTGCAGAATAGGGAAAGGCTTTCCCGTCGGGTCGGTTTCGTCCCGGCCGGCCACTTGGAATCCCATATGTTGGTAAAATCGGCAAGCTTGTCCGTTCTGCTCGTTTACATCCACTTTGTGGATGTGTTTTTGGTGGACGGCGTACTCCATGAGCCGTTTTCCGTATCCCTTACCTTGTTGGTCGGGACGGACAAACAACATCTCGATGAGTTCATCGCTCAGTCCCATAAAGGCGGCAATTTCTTCTTTTTCGTTGCGGATGATGTAAAGCTCTACGGCAAGAAAGTACTGCTCTCTTATCAGTGGTTTGTAAAACTGTATATCCTTTTCTGCCAGGAAGTGGTGTGTGCTGCGGACAGAGGCTTCCCAGACGGTCAACAGTTCGTCATAATCTTGTGGGGTAGGTCGGAGTATCATCATTTATTGCATTACTTTGCTGGTTATTAATCAGTAGGCAGTCAGAATTCAGCTTCTTTGGTAATCCTTACGGTTTCTCCCGTTATAGGGTGGGTAAATTCTAAGTATTCGGCATGCAGATAAAGCCGGTCTGCTTTCTCCCCGTAAAGTTCATCACCGATGATGGGGCAGTGCAAGCCAAGCGGGTGTGCTGCATGTATACGTAGCTGATGGGTTCTTCCCGTGCGCGGATAGAAAGCGATACGGGTCCGTTTCCCGTCCAGACGTTCCAGAACTTGATAATCGGTGATGGCGGGCTTTCCGTGTTCGGTGTGTACCATTTGCCGTGGGCGGTCAAGTGGATTCAGGCAAAGCGGGAGGTCGACCGTACCTTTGTCCTTTGGGACAATACCCTCGAGCAATGCGACATAACGTTTCCTGACCAGGCGGTTCTTGAACTGGGCCTGCAGGTTCTGGTGTACACGCTTGGTCTTGGCAATGAGCATTAAACCGGAAGTGGCCATGTCGAGACGATGCACCGTCAGGGGACCGTCAGCTTCGGGATATTGCTCACGCATCAGGCTATAGACGGAGACTGCATCTTCCTTGCCGGGAACAGACAGTATTCCTGCCGGTTTGTTGATGACCGAAAGCCATGGGTCCTCATAAACAATCTCCAGATTCTTGGAGGGTACCTGCATTCTTTTCAACATGGGGTTTTCTTCTACTTGTAGACCTTGCAGCATGTGTTGCAGTATAGGTTCGCACTTTCCTTTGCAAGCCGGATAATAGTGGCCGTGATGGCGTATCTCTGTCTTGGGGGAATCACCCCACCAGAATTCGGCCATGGCAATAGGTTTCCATCCGTGCAGATAAGCTTGTTGCAGCAGTTTGGGGGCCGCACATTCACCCGCACCGGCAGGAGGTGTCTTGTGCACGGTCTGCCCGAATATCTCACAGAGATTCTTGACTTCTCCCCGGTAATTCAGCATCCCGAACTGTTCGAATAGCTTTTGCTGCAATGCTGCAGAGCGGGTTTTACGTTCAGACTTCAATGCTGAAATCCGTCTTTCCCAGTCTTCTGTCTGCGTTTGCAGTGTGGTAATCCTTGCTTTCCATGAACGTTCCAGGCGTTTATATTCTGCCTTTTGGAACTGGCTTTCCCGTATCAGTTCGGCTTCTTCCTGCGCATTGAGTTCTTTTTCTTTTCTGCGCTGTTCTCTGGCTGTTTTGGCTTCTTTCAACTGTGCTTTGGCTGTTGCCAGTATGTTTTCTGCTGACTGAATGGTCCGGGCAAGCTCTGCTGATAAGGCGGCATATGCTTTGTCATTTTCCAGTTGCCGGATGTTGCGGTTGATGGAAGAGATGTTCTCTTCTTCTATCTTGAAAAAGCCTTGTGGCTGTAGCAAGTTATATACGGGAGGAACAAAAAAGGGATGTAGGTTCTTTCCGGCCAATATGCCTGAGAATGCAGCTAAATATCCGGTTTCTCCATGCTCGGTTTGTACAATCAGTACCCCGAACATTTTGCCTTGGCGCAGTTCGTCCTTCCATGCAGTTTGTCGGGTAAGATAGCTTTGTACTTCTTTGGCTGCCAATATACATAATGGGTGCGGAGTATAGCAGAAAGGATAGGTGAACCTTTCCGGAAGCGGAATGTCGGTTATGGAAGTAGTAAAACGGTGTAACATGATGTTGCAAAGATACTATATTTCTCTCATAACAGACCGTTTGTACTGCAAATCTTTATTTCGTTGTATATAGGTTGTATCGCTTATGAAGAAAAAAACATCTTTGGGAAAGTTTTACTTATTCTCCGTTTATACAAATATGTATATATGTGTGAATTAACTTTGTTTTTGATAAATTGGCAACTCTGTTATCCTTAAAAAATGACTATTAATCTGTCTCGGATATTTTCTTCTTCCATAGACTTCTTTTTGTATACTTTAGATGTTATGCCGTCGTATGAATACGGATGAAGAGCTTTTGCCTTAGTGATACTTGTAAAATAAATTAAGTTATTGCCTTTTTTGTTTTATTGGGGAATGGTTGTTTTTTAAACTTCCTAGATATATAAAAGAAACTTATTTCTCTTTAAAAAGTTGTATATTAGCACCTTAAAGTTTTTCAAAAGATTATATGGGCAAAAACAAAGAGAACTTAAACATATTCTTGCTTCATTTTTTAGAACGGTTGAATAGCAATGAACCCAATGAAAGGAAAGTTATTGAATCGTTGACCGATTTCTGCAACTACTATGACTTTACGAAAGGGTTTATCTATCAGACTGACGGATTCCGTTATTTCTTATTGAAAGAAACGATTGGAAATGAAGGTGGGACTATGAAACCCCGTTTCGATATGGGAGAGTTGAAAAAGGAGCATGTCGATGCCATGAAAGCTCGGGATAAACCTTTCTATGGAAACAGAAATGCGGATGCTTCATGGGATGATATTGACATTCTTGATTTCTACGGTGAGGATTCTTTGTTAATCAGGCATTTTGAAGATACTGGGGGTAAAATCATCGGATTCATAGGTTTTGCAGGCAGGGAGGAAGAGACCTATCTCACGGAAGAGGAGTTGCAAATCATTCATCTCTTGCTGGGCTCGTTCTCTAAGGAAATTGCGGTCAGGGAATATAAGGAAAGGGAAGTGAGGGCCAGCAATACATTAGGCAGTATCATGAATAATATGGGCGTTGATATTTACGTCAACTCTTTCGATTCCCACGATATGTTGTATGCCAATAGGTCTATGGTGGAACCATATGGCGGTATCGAGCATTTCTGGGGGAAAAAATGCTGGGAGGCCCTCTACTCGGACAAGACGGGGGAGTGTGAGTTCTGCCCAAAGAGGCATTTGATAGATGAAAACGGACACCCCACCAAAGTCTATTCGTGGGATTATCAACGGCCATTTGACAAGTGTTGGTTTCGCGTGTTCAGTGCAGCCTTTGCTTGGGTGGACGGGCAGATGGCGCATGTCATTACCAGTGTGGATATCGACCATCAGAAAAAGATAGAGGAGGAATTGCGGGTCGCCAAGGATAAGGCAGAACATCTGGACCGCTTGAAGTCTGCTTTCCTGGCCAATATGAGTCATGAAATCCGTACTCCGCTCAATTCCATTGTCGGTTTTGCAAGCATCATTGCCGAACTGGACGATAGGGAAGAACGCCAGGAATACCTTGCCATCATGCAGGAGAATACGGAACTGCTCTTGCAACTGATATCCGACATTCTGGATTTGGCAAAGATAGAAGCGGGAACACTTGATTATAATATGGGGTATGTGGATGTCAGTGACTTCTGTAAGGACGTGATGCGCAACTATGATATAAAGGAAGACAAGGCTGTACCGGTTCTGTTGGCTCCCGACTTGCCCGATTACCGTATCTATACCGACAAGAAACGTCTGATGCAGGTGGTCACCAATTTTATAAACAACGCTTTGAAGTTCACCAGTGAAGGGCAGATCCTTTTGGAATATCATCCGGTGGAAGGTACCGGTCAGATAGAGTTTTCTGTGACGGACACCGGTATGGGTATTGCTCCGGATGCCGTGGTTACTGTGTTCGACCGCTTTGTAAAGCTTAATACCTTTGCGAAGGGCACGGGTTTAGGCTTGTCCATCTGTAAAAGTATCATTGAGCATCTTGGCGGGACTATCGGTGCTGAGTCGGAATTGGGAGTCGGCAGCCGTTTTTGGTTCAGGCATCCGTGTGCCGAATGATTTTATTTGCCTATATTTGTGCGAACTTCAATATTTATGGATAAAAAACTCTGTACCGATGAAAAACAAGACATGGACGTGCCTGGTTGTTGTGTCAGCAGCATTGCTGATGGCGGGTTGCGGCAGCA
>OLRP01001036.1_pt1 | contig 23369 bp, 16 predicted proteins | sample 1672401 | NCBI WGS metagenome assembly OLRP01 (sample SAMEA3136682, study PRJEB25190) | human gut metagenome | reverse complement strand
ATTTCCAAACGATTTTCATAACTTCAAATTCAGCTTCTGAAATTTGAGGCAGATTGCTCATGTGATATTCCTCCAAATCTTACAAATGTAATAAAAATATTATATATCTTAAAAGTTTATTCTGTCAACGAAATAAAAAATTTGACTTTAAATCCAGATACATTTTAAAGGTATGTAGAATCGAGCTAAGATGTAAAAGTACAGAACAAACATTCGATTTAGTTCTGTACTTTTTTTCTCCTGAATGATATACTATACAAGTAACAATACTAAGAAAACAACTACTATTTCTAAAATATCACCGCTAAATTAGAGCGATCAGGAGAAATTACATGGATCATTTTGAATTAGTATCACAATACAACCCAACTGGCGACCAGCCGCAGGCAATTAAAGAGCTGGTCGAAGGCTTCAAAGAAGGAAACCAGTGTCAGACGTTGCTTGGCGTTACTGGATCTGGTAAGACATTTACCATGGCGAATGTTATTCAACAGATGAACAAGCCGACATTGATTATTGCACATAATAAGACGCTGGCTGCGCAGCTCTACGGAGAATTCAAGGAGTTTTTCCCAAATAACGCAGTGGAATACTTTGTCTCCTACTACGACTATTATCAGCCGGAAGCATATGTTCCATCTTCAGACACATATATTGCCAAGGATTCTTCCATCAATGACGAGATTGATAAGCTTCGACTTTCCGCAACTATGTCGCTGATGGAGCGAAGAGATGTGATCATTGTTGCAAGTGTATCTTGTATCTATGGACTGGGTAACCCGGTAGATTACCAGAACATGGTAGTTTCTTTGCGTCCTGGTATGATCAAAGATCGTGATGAAGTAATGGCAAAGCTGATTGAGATCCAGTATGATCGTAATGATATGGATTTCCACCGTGGTACATTTCGTGTGCGTGGAGATGTTTTGGAAATCATTCCGGCATATGAGAGTGACACAGCGATTCGTGTGGAATTCTTTGGAGACGAGATAGACAGGATCTCAGAGATTGATATTTTGACAGGAGAGGTGAAAGATGAGCTAAAGCATATAGCCATCTTTCCGGCATCTCATTACGTGGTTGACCGTGAGAATATCAAACGTGCGGTGGCAGATATTGAAGAAGAATTAGAAGAACGTGTCAAAGAGTTTAAGAGAAATGACAAGCTTTTAGAGGCACAGCGTATTGCGGAGCGAACGAATTTTGATATTGAGATGCTTAAGGAGACTGGATTTTGTTCCGGAATTGAGAATTATTCCAGACATCTGGCAGGGCTTCGACCGGGACAGGCTCCGTATACATTGATCGATTATTTCCCGGATGATTTTATTATGATGATTGATGAGTCACATAAGACGATCCCGCAGATTGGTGGAATGTATCACGGAGACCAGTCGAGAAAGCAGACATTGGTAGATTATGGGTTCCGTCTCCCATCTGCGAAGGATAACCGTCCACTTAACTTTGATGAGTTTGAAAGTAAGATCAATCAGGTGATGTTTGTATCTGCGACACCGGGAGAGTATGAGAAGGATCATGAACTTCTTCGTGCAGAACAGGTAATCCGCCCGACAGGACTTCTGGATCCGGAAGTTGAAGTGCGACCGGTAGAAGGACAGATTGATGATCTGATCGGTGAAGTGAATAAAGAGATCAGTAAGAAGAATAAAGTCCTTGTCACAACGCTGACAAAGCGTATGGCAGAAGATTTGACAGATTATATGCGTGAAGTAGGAATCCGTGTAAAATATCTTCACTCGGATATTGATACGCTTGAGCGTACAGAGATTATTCGAGATATGCGTCTGGATGTGTTTGATGTGTTGGTTGGAATCAACCTCTTGAGAGAAGGACTTGATATTCCGGAAATTACTCTTGTTGCAATTCTTGATGCGGATAAAGAAGGATTCCTTCGTTCTGAGACTTCGCTGATTCAGACAATCGGTCGTGCAGCGCGTAATGCAGAAGGACATGTAATCATGTATGCAGATAAGATTACAGAATCAATGCAGCTGGCGATCGATGAGACACAGCGTCGTCGTGAGATTCAGATGAGATACAATGAAGAGCATGGAATTACGCCGAAGACAATTCAGAAGTCAGTGCGTGATCTGATCAGTATCTCTAAAAAGGTTGCGGCAGAAGAGGTGCGGCTTGAAAAAGATCCGGAGTCCATGAGCCGGAAAGAACTGGAGAAACTGATTGCGGATCTGACGAAACAGATGAAGAAGGCAGCAGCGGAATTGAACTTTGAGGCAGCGGCAGAGCTTCGTGATAAACTTGTTGAATTAAAAAAGATGCTCAATGATATGGAATAGGAGAGAATGAAATGGGTAAGAAAATGGACGCCAGACAGTACATTAAGATACGAGGCGCGAATGAAAATAACCTGAAGAATATAGATGTAGATATCCCAAGAAATGAACTGGTTGTTTTGACGGGACTTAGCGGTTCTGGAAAATCTTCCCTTGCATTTGATACAATTTATGCAGAAGGACAGAGACGTTATATGGAATCACTGTCTTCCTATGCAAGACAGTTTCTTGGTCAGATGGAGAAACCGGATGTAGAAAGTATCGAAGGGCTTTCACCTGCAATTTCTATCGATCAAAAATCAACGAATCACAATCCACGTTCCACAGTTGGAACTGTTACGGAGATTTATGATTATTTTCGATTATTATATGCGAGAGTTGGAATTCCGCATTGCCCGAAATGTGGTCGTGAGATTGCAAAACAGTCGGTAGATCAGATGGTGGATCAGATCATGGCGCTTCCGGAGAGAACGAAGATACAGCTTCTGGCACCTGTTGTACGTGGAAGAAAAGGAACACATGCAAAGCTCTTCGAACGTGCAAAAAAGAGTGGATATGTTCGTGTTCGTGTGGATGGCAATATGTATGAACTTTCAGAAGAAATTACATTAGATAAGAATATCAAGCATAATATTGAGATTATTGTAGATCGTCTTGTAGTAAAACCTGGAATTGAAAAACGACTGACAGACTCTGTCGAAAATGTACTTGAGCTCGCAGAAGGTCTGCTTGTTGTTGATGTGATCGATGGAGAACCTCTGAATTTCAGTCAGAGTTTTTCCTGTCCTGTCTGTGAGATCAGTATTGATGAGATTGAACCACGCAGTTTTTCTTTTAACAATCCATTTGGTGCTTGCCCGGAATGTTTTGGACTTGGATACAAAATGGAATTTTCAGAAGAACTGATGATTCCGGATCCGTCGTTGTCTATTAATCAAGGTGCGATTGCAGTTTTAGGATGGCAGTCCTGTACAGACAAGAGCAGCTTCACCCGTGCAATTCTGGATGCACTGTGTAAAGAATATCATTTTGATCTGGACACCCCTTTTGAGGACTATCCGAAAGAAATCCATGATGTTTTGATTTATGGAACAGATGGAAAAGAAGTGAAGGTTTATTATAAAGGTCAGAGAGGCGAAGGGATTTATCCGGTTGCATTTGAAGGATTGATCAAGAATGTGGAACGTCGTTACCGTGAGACAGGTTCTCAGACGATGAAAGCAGAATATGAGACATTTATGAATATTACACCATGTTCAGCCTGTAAAGGACAGCGCTTGAAGCCGGGGGCTTTAGCTGTAACAGTTGGAGATAAGAATATTTCAGAAGTGACAACACTTTCTATAGAACGGCTTCAGAAATTTTTAGATGAACTTCAATTGACAGAGACACAGCAGTTGATTGGTAATCAGATTCTGAAAGAGATCAAAGCAAGAATCAGTTTTTTGATGGATGTCGGTCTGGATTATCTGACGCTTGCGCGTGCGACAGGAACACTTTCCGGTGGAGAAGCACAGAGAATTCGACTTGCAACACAGATTGGATCAGGTTTGGTCGGAGTTGCATATATTCTGGATGAGCCGAGTATCGGACTTCATCAAAGAGATAATGATAAACTTCTTGCGACGCTGAAACATCTGCGTGATCTTGGAAATTCATTGATTGTAGTAGAACATGATGAAGATACGATGCTGGCAGCGGATTATATAGTAGATATCGGTCCGGGGGCAGGAGAACATGGCGGTCAGGTTGTTGCTGTGGGAAATGCACAGGAAATTATGAAAAATCCAAATTCTGTCACAGGAGCGTATTTGAGTGGAAAAATCAGGATTCCGGTTCCGACAGAAAGAAAGAAGCCGACAGGTTATCTGAAGGTAGTCGGTGCACAAGAGAATAATCTCAAGAACATTGATGTAAAATTCCCTTTGGGAGTTATGACTTGTGTAACAGGAGTGTCTGGATCGGGGAAAAGTTCTCTTGTGAATCAGATTTTATATAAAAGACTTGCAAGAGACTTGAACCGGGCAAGAACAATCCCTGGAAAACATAAGAGAATAGAAGGGCTAGAGCAGGTTGACAAAGTGATTAATATCGACCAGTCACCAATCGGAAGGACGCCACGGTCAAATCCTGCCACTTATACAGGCGTGTTTGATTTGATCCGAGATTTGTTTGCAGGAACGCCGGATGCAAAAGCACGTGGATACAAGAAAGGACGGTTTAGCTTTAATGTTAAAGGGGGACGTTGCGAAGCATGTGCAGGAGACGGAATCCTGAAAATCGAGATGCATTTTCTTCCGGATGTTTATGTTCCATGTGAGGTCTGTGGTGGAAAGCGTTACAATCGTGAGACTCTGGAAGTACGCTATAAAGGGAAAAATATTTATGATGTATTGAATATGACAGTGGAAGAAGCGGTAGATTTCTTCGAAAACGTGCCAAGTATTCGAAGAAAGATGGAGACGCTGAGAGATGTCGGATTGTCGTATATTCGTTTGGGACAGCCTTCTACAGAGCTTTCAGGTGGCGAGGCACAGAGAATTAAACTTGCGACAGAACTTAGCAAACGCAGTACCGGAAAAACGGTATATATTCTGGATGAACCTACGACAGGACTTCATTTTGCAGATGTGCATAAATTAACAGAGATTCTCCGCAGACTTTCCGGGGATGGAAATACAGTAATTGTAATCGAACATAATCTGGATGTGATTAAGACGGCAGACTATATTATTGACATTGGACCAGAAGGAGGAGATCGAGGAGGAACTGTTGTGGCAAGTGGTACTCCGGAAGAGATCGCAAAGAATCCAGATTCTTATACAGGGAAATATATTGCGTCTATATTGGAGAAATAAAGACGAAAAAAAGTCGAAAAAAGTCGTAAAATATATGCAAAAAATGCCTTTCTATTTTAAGCGAAGTCTATTATACTAAAGTATGCGGATGATAAAACATTACTGTTTTGGTTACATAATATTGATAACAGCAAGAGTGAAAAAACAGTAACGATAAACCCCTTCAAGGGAAAAAAGACACTTGATTGAGGAAAGAGAATGCTGGAATCAGTAACAGACAAAGTTGTTTATTTGCAGAGTAGATTGCTGAGAACAGCAAAAGAGCGTTTTAGAAGGGAGATATAGAAATTATGATGTCAGTAGATCTTGGAATAGATTTGGGGACAGCCAGTGTACTGGTATATGTGAAAGGAAAAGGGGTTGTTCTGAAAGAACCATCAGTTGTCGCATTTGATCGTGATACGAATGTGATCAAGGCAATTGGTGAAGAAGCACGTCTGATGCTTGGAAGAACACCGGGAAATATTATTGCGGTAAGACCACTCAGACAAGGAGTAATCTCTGATTATACCGTGACGGAGAAGATGATTAAGTATTTTGTTCAGAAAGCTCTGGGAAAACGTACATTTAAGAAGCCGAGAATCAGTATCTGTGTACCAAGTGGTGTTACAGAAGTAGAAAAAAAAGCAGTGGAAGAGGCTACATTTGCAGCCGGAGCAAGAGAAGTTCATCTGATTGAAGAACCTGTGGCAGCAGCAATAGGAGCAGGGATAGATATTTCAAAGCCTTGTGGAAATATGATTGTTGATATCGGTGGCGGTACAGCAGATATTGCAGTTATTTCGTTGGGTGGAACAGTTGTGAATACATCAATTAAGATAGCGGGTGATGATTTCGATGAAGCAATCGTACGCTATATGAGAAAGAAACACAATCTTCTGATTGGAGAAAGAACGGCAGAAGATATCAAGATTAAGATTGGAACGACTTATCCACTTGTAGAGGAAGAGAAGATGGAAGTCAGAGGGCGTAATCTGGTAACAGGGCTTCCGAAGACAGTTACGGTGACTTCATCCGAGACAGAAGAAGCTTTGAGAGAATCTACAGGACAGATTGTAGAAGCTGTAATCGGAGTACTTGAGCAGACTCCGCCAGAGTTGTCGGCAGATATCCTTGATCGTGGAATTGTTCTTACCGGAGGAGGAGCACTTCTTCGCGGGTTGGAAGAATTGATCGAAGAGAGAACAGGAATTAATACGATGACAGCGGAGGATCCGATGAAAGTCGTTGCAATTGGTACCGGACAGTTTGTGGAATTTATGAGTGGAAGAAAAGAGTTTTAAGAGAAAGAATTCTGAAAAAGAATTTGAAGTGTCAGGTTCTTAGAGAAGAAGATTCAATTACAAGGGGTGTGTATATTAGGAACACACCCTTTTTCTGCATATAAATAGGAAAAGATACAAGAAGAGAGAGGAAAAAGTGTGGAAACAGTTACAGGGTATGTGAGTCATATTGTATATAGAAATTCTGATAATGGGTATACAGTATTCCATATTGAACATGATGATGGTGAAGTGACATGCGTGGGAAGTCTGAACTATATTAATGAAGGAGAACTTCTTGAAATTCAAGGAGAATATGTGAATCATAATGTTTACGGTAAGCAGTTGAAGATTTCTCATTATAAAGTAAAAGAGCCGGAGGATATTGTTTCTATTGAACGATATCTTGGCTCCGGAGCAGTGAAAGGTGTGGGTGCGGCACTGGCTGGCCGAATCGTGAAAAAGTTTAAAGAGGATACTTTTCGCATTATTGAAGAAGAGCCGGAAAGACTTGCGGAGATCAAAGGAATCAGTGAAAGAAAAGCACAGGAGATTGCATCTCAGCTTGAAGAAAAGAAAGATATGCGAAAAGCCATGATTTATCTGCAGAAATACGGTATTTCCACAAAGCTGGCAGCCAAGATTTATCAGTATTACGGAATGAAAGTGTATAAAGTGCTGGAAGAAAATCCGTATCAGCTTGCAGATAATATTGAAGGAATCGGATTTAAGACTGCGGATGAAATTGCATCCAAGATTGGCATACATACAGATTCAGACTATCGTATACGAAGTGGTTTATTTTATACATTGCAACAGGCAGTAGGTGAGGGGCATGTGTATTTACCACAGAATATATTGCTTCGGAGGGCAAATGCACTTTTAGGAGTTGATCTTGAAGATATTGAGAAGTACATCATGGATCTGTGTATAGAGCGGAAAACAGTTATGAAAGAAGTGGATGAGGAAATTCGCATTTATCCAGCACATTATTATTACTTGGAATTGAATACTGCGAAAATGCTTAATGATCTTGATATTGACTGTCAGATGCCGGAAGACATGATGGAGAAACGTCTGAAAAGAGTAGAACAGAAAGAAAAGATAGAATTGGATCCAATGCAGCACAGAGCTGTTATAGAAGCTATTAAACATGGTTTGCTCATATTAACAGGAGGACCGGGTACAGGTAAGACGACAACGATCAATACGATGATTCAATTTTTTGAAAGCGAAGGAATGAGTATCCTTCTTGCAGCGCCAACAGGACGCGCAGCAAAGCGAATGACAGAGGCTACAGGATATGAAGCCCAGACGATTCACAGATTACTTGAAGTAAGTGGAAATCCTGAGGAAGAGAACAGTGTAGGTGGATTTTTGAGAAACAGAGAGAATCCACTTGAGACAGATGTTATCATTATAGATGAGATGTCCATGGTTGATCTGAATCTGATGCATGCGCTTTTATCAGCAGTTATTCCAGGAACAAGACTTATTCTTGTGGGAGATGTGGATCAGCTTCCGTCCGTGGGACCGGGAAGCGTGTTAAAAGATATCATACGTTCAGAAAAATTTCACGTAGTGACGCTTACAAAGATTTTTCGTCAGGCAGGAGAGAGTGATATTGTAGTAAATGCTCATAAGATCAATGCAGGAGAACCGGTTACAATTGATAATAAAAGCCGGGATTTCTTCTTCTTAAAACGCCAGGATGCGAATACGATCATTAGCGTCGTTATTACTTTAATACAGAAGAAATTACCCAGATATGTGCAGGCCGATCCAAATGAAATCCAGGTAATGACACCAACACGTAAGGGATTGCTGGGTGTAGAACGATTGAATGTGATTCTACAGCAATATCTGAATCCTTCAGATTCCAAAAAAACGGAGAAAGAAATTAATGGTAGATTGTTCCGTGAAGGTGACAAAGTAATGCAGATTAAAAATAATTATCAATTAGAGTGGGAAGTTTCTACCAGATTTGGATTAACAGTTGACAAAGGAATTGGAGTTTTTAACGGCGATATGGGAGTCATTGATGAAATCAATGAATATACAGAAACTGTTATCGTGGAATATGATGAGGGGAGAAAGGTAAAATATGGATACGATATGACAGATGAGTTAGAACTTGCCTATGCGATTACGGTTCATAAATCTCAGGGAAGCGAGTATCCGGCGGTCATTATCCCACTTCTTCCAGGACCAAAGTTACTATATAACAGGAATCTGCTTTATACAGCAGTGACGCGGGCAAAAAAATGTTTAACAATAGTAGGGAGTGAACTAACATTTCAGGAAATGATCGAAAACAAAAGCGAACAGGGAAGATTTACAAGCTTAGACGAGCGAATCAAAGAATTTTAGAAAAAATGTATCCAAAAAGATGCCCGTTTTGTCAGGAAATCAGCTCAAAAGGTATTTGCGGTGACTGTAGAAAACAGGTTGTTAAGGTGGGAGAAATAAAATGTATCCATTGTGGAAAACCATTGGAGGGGGAAACGAAAGAGTATTGCAGGGATTGTGAAAGAAGAAAAAGTAATTATGAACAAGGACGTAGCCTCTGGGTTCACATTCCGCCGGTTTCAAATTCAGTATATCGGTTGAAATATCACAACAAGCGATATTATGCGGAAATCTTTGGGAAAGAGCTGGCAGATGAGTTTGAATTTCAGATTCGAAGATGGGGGATCCAGGCAATTATTCCAATTCCATTACATAGATCAAAAATGAGAAAACGAGGATATAATCAGGCAGAACTTTTAGCAAAGCAGTTATCAGAATGCATGGGAATTCCTATGGAAAAAGATGTTTTATATCGGATTAAGAAAACCCGGCCTTTAAAGGAAATGAACGGGGAGCAGAGACACAGAAATCTGAAGGGGGCATTTGCGGTTTCAAAATCGTGGAATCCACGCCAGAACATTCTTCTGATTGATGATATTTACACAACCGGAAGTACAATAGAACGTGCTGCAGGGATCCTGAAAAAAGCAGGTGTTGAAAATGTCTACTTTTTGACTCTAAGCATTGGACAAGGTATCTGAACATATGGTATACTTAGGAGAGAAATCTGGAAAGGTGAATGTCGGATATGTTAGATAAAGACAGGATTCGTTTAATGACAAAAATGTCGATATATGAGAAGAATCACAGAGATGATTTTAAAATTGCCGATTATTACAGAAAAGATTATGCAAGTCTTAAGAGATGGATTACATTGATCTGGGTAACAATAGGTTATGCAATTTTGTTCGTTAGTTTCTGCATTTATTCAAGTGATAGTTTATCTGCTGATCTGACAATTTTAAAACTATTCGTTCTCTTGATTGCAGCAATTGCAGGCTATATAGTTCTTTTGGTTATATATGGGGTTTGCGCAAATAGTTTTTATAAGAGAAAACATGCAGTTGCCAAACAGAATGTAAAACGTTATTATCGTAATTTGTCCCGTTTAGAGAAGATGTGTAAAAAGGAGAAGAATGAACAATGAACAATTTATTGGTTCTTAGAGAAAGATTTAAGCAGATTTATGTTTCTCACTCTCTCTTAGTTCGAAAGGGAGCACAGTTTTTGCTTGCACTTTTGGTGTTTAACCTGATCAATTCTAATATTGGATTTATGAAGATGGCATCATCTGTTCTTTGTACTGTTGGCTTAGCAGTAGTCTGTACATTTCTCCCTCTGGCAGTAATGACGGCAGCAGCAACTGTGTTAATAGTGGCTCATTTATATACATTATCTATGCCAATAGCCGGAGTTGCGGTGATACTGTTTTTGTTAATGTATATTTTCTACTTTCGATTTACCCCAGAGAAGAGCTGGCTGATTCTGCTGACAGTAGTAGCTTTCGGCATGAAAATACCACTGGTGATTCCGGTTATATTTGGGCTGTTAGGTACTATAGTATGGATCGTTCCTGCATCCTGCGGAATCCTTGTTTATTATCTGCTTTACCTGATCAAAGCTTCTGCAACAGCATTGAAAGGTACAGATGGAACAACAATGATCAGCACTTTAACCAATTTTACAAAACAGTTTGTAGGCTATCAAGAAATGTGGGTTATGCTGTTTGCAGTAGTGATCGGAATACTGGTAGTGAACGGAATTAAAAATCGGGCAGTCGATCATTCCTGGAAGATTGCATCAGCAACAGGAGCAGCAGTTTGTGTGATCGTAGGTGCATCGGGAAATATTTCTCTTGGACTTCACATGTCTTATACGATGATGATTTTCAGTGGGATTCTTGGTGTTGTAATAGGATTGTTCCTTGAAGTTATTTTTTTCTCTGTGGATTATTCAAGAACAGAGAATGTTCAGTTTGAAGATGACGAATACTATTATTATGTAAAGGCAGTTCCGAAAGTAGGGGTTCAGATGCCTGAGAAGCAGGTAAAACATATTACAGAACATCAGGGGCAGGACGCAGAGATGCCGAATGTGTCAGAGACAGAAAACAATACTGCTGTGTCAGAAGTTTCTGATTTGAAGGAAGTTGAACAGAAAGAGGAAGAAGATCAGTCAGAACAACTGAAAAAGGAGCCTGATTTTACACAGACAGCAATTTTTAATGATTCAAACATGACGGAAGATATTCTTTTAACAAGAAGTCTGAGCAAGGAACTGGGTCTGGATCAGAATGAAGAGAAAAAAGAGTGATCGACAGAGCAAAAGATGCAAGAGTGCATAACAACGAGTGATTACATAAGGTGGTGAGACTTGAGATGATAGAGTGGATTCAGAATTTTATAAGAAATTATTCAAATGGAATGTATTTTCCACATATACAGATAAAAGATATCATAGAGATTCTGATTGTGACGATTATTGTCTATGAAATCATGCTCTGGATCAAGAACACAAAAGCCTGGATGCTTCTGCGAGGAATGCTTATGCTGGGGGGATTTATTCTTCTGGCATGGCTTTTTCAAATGAATACGATCTTGTATCTGGCAAAAGAGTCAATTAATGTATTAGCGATTGCAGCAATTGTTGTTTTTCAGCCAGAACTTAGACGGGCATTGGAGAAGCTGGGAGAAAAGAATTTATTTAGTAACATTAATCCGTTCGATAAAAATAAAGAAAATCAGAGGTTTTCGGATGAAACACTGGATAGTATTGTAAGAGCTTGTTATGCCATGGGAAGCGTATGTACAGGAGCACTGATCGTAGTAGAGCAGGTGATTCAGTTGACAGAGTATGAAATGACAGGGATAGAGCTTGATTGTAAAGTGTCTTCTCAGGTGCTGATCAATATTTTTGAACACAACACCCCACTTCATGATGGCGCGGTTATTATCAGAGGGGACAGAATTACATCAGCAACATGCTATCTGCCACTTTCAGATAACATGACAATCAGTAAAGATCTGGGAACAAGGCATCGTGCGGCATTGGGAATGAGCGAGGTTTGCGATGCTCTTGTGATTGTTGTTTCAGAAGAAACGGGACTTGTTTCTGTGGCTTCCGGAGGACGATTGCTTCGAGCTATTAACGCAGAAGAACTTCGGAGTCAGTTAAGCCAGATTCAGTATAGAAAGACAGAGACAAAGAACAAGTTTTCTATACGGAAAGGATGGCACAGATCATGAAAAAATACAAATTGACAACGAATCTTCCACTTAAGATTATTGCATTTGTTTTTGCAGCATTTCTTTGGCTGATTGTTGCGAATGTTGCTAATCCGGTTACGAAATCAACCTATACAAACATCAAAGTTACGATAGCGAATGATGATGTGATTACACAGGGCGGAGAAGTTTATACGGTTTTAGATGAACAGAATGTAAACGTAGTTGTTTACGCAAAACGTTCAGTGATTCAACAGATTAAGTCGGATGATATTGTGGCTACTGCGGATATCAAAGAAATGGATTCCAGGACAGGGTTGATACCAATTTCAGTATCAATTCCAAAGTATAGTGGATCTTATCAGTCGGCAGAGGCTGCTCCGAGAAATATACAGATTAAGACAGAACCAACAGGTAAGACTGTATTTACACTGACTGTTAGCACAACAGGAACGCAGCGTGACGGTTATCAGATTGGAGAGATGAAAGTTAATCCTGAAAAAATAACGATTACAGGAGCAGAATCAACAGTAAAATCAATTGATAAAGCCGTAGCGAAGATTAATGTAGATGGAATTTCAAAAGATGAAGAACTTACAGCAGAACTTGTTTTATATGATGCATCGGGAAATGTAATCAATCAGGGACAGCTAAGTAATAATCTTGGAGAAGATGGAATCACTGTAGATGTGACAGTGATGAGGATCAAGACGGTTCCGTTAAAATTTGAAGCATCTGGAACACCGGCAGATGGATATGAATATCTCGGTTGTTCGAGCGAACCGGCGAGCGTGCAGATCTGCGGAAAAGAAGAGGCCTTATCCAAGATTGAAAGTATCAATATTCCAGCATCTGAATTGTCTATTGCTGGGGCAACAGAAAAGATAGAGAAAGCATTTGACATTACAGATTATCTGCCGGAAGGTGTAGAACTTATTGAAGGCGCTTCGGGAAAGGTTACCGCAACTGCAATGATCGAACAGTTGGGAAATCGTACAATTGAGTTTATGGTTGCATCCATTAAACAGAATTATCTGGCAAAAAATCTTCAGGTAAGTTATGAGCCAGATGCTGAGGTAACGCTTGTATTCCAGGGCGAGAAAGATACGCTGGACAGTCTGGATATCAGTAATGCAGTATCGGTAAACCTCCAGAATTACACGAAGGAAGGCACTTTTGACATACCGGTAGAAGTAGACCTTCCGGATGGAGTGACATTGACAAAACCAGTGACAGTGCAGCTTACATTGACTGAAAAAGAATCAACAGAGGATGAACAACCGGAAAATGACGCTGAGACAAATTAATGATACTTCATATTAATTAAAAAAATACAGGTCTAAATTAAAAAAGAATTAAGAAGGCTGGCATTGACAGTTTTCGATGCATATTATATGATATTGGAGTTAAAACTTCCAACTATCAGAGAGATAGAATAGGAGAATAACATGGTAAGCGATAAAGTAGTGATCAAAAATCCGACAGGACTTCATCTAAGACCGGCAGGATTGTTTTGTAAAACTGCAATGCAGTACAAGAGCAAGATCACAGTATACAAGAAGATGAAAAATGAAGAAGTGAATGCAAATGCTAAAAGTGTATTAAGCGTACTGGGAGCATGTATAAAAAGCGGAGATGAGATTACAATTATTTGTGAAGGAGAAGACGAAGAAACAGCACTTTCAGACATGGTTCAACTTGTGAAAGATGGATTGGGAGAATAAGTAGTGTTTATAAACTGGTATATTGTAACAGTGAAGAGACATAGGAGGAAAAAGAAATGAGCAAAGCAACATTAGTAATCATGGCGGCAGGTATTGGAAGTCGTTTTGGAGGTGGAATCAAGCAGCTGGCTCCGATTGGACCAAATGGAGAGATTATCATGGACTACTCCATCTATGATGCATTAGAAGCAGGGTTTGACAAAGTTGTATTCGTTATCCGCAAAGATCTCGAGAAAGATTTCAAAGAGATCATTGGCAACCGTATTGAAAAAGAAGTAGAAGTAGCATATGCATTTCAAGAGCTTGATGATATTCCGGAAAAATTCAGCGGAAAATTCACAGGAAGAACAAAACCTTGGGGAACAGGTCAGGCAATTCTTTGCTGTAAAGATGTGGTGGATGCTCCATTCCTTGTAATCAATGCAGATGATTATTATGGAAAAGAAGCATTTAAAGAGGCATACAGTTATTTGACAAACCTCCCGTCTACTGATATAATGCAGATTTGTATGGTCAGCTTTGTATTAAAAAATACATTGAGTGACAATGGCGGTGTGACCAGAGGCGTGTGCAAAGTAGACGGACATGGTATGCTTGCAGACATTGAAGAGACACATAACATCGAAAAAGAAGATGGAAAAGCCGTAATCCATAAAGAGGATGGAGATGTATTCCTTGACATTGATTCACCGGTATCTATGAATATGTGGGGAATTACACCTGAATTTTTTGAGATTCTTAAGACAGGATTTGAAGAGTTCCTTGAGAAAACAGAAAGTACGGATCTAAAAGCAGAATACCTGCTTCCGACAATGATTGGAGATCTGTTAAATGATGGAAAACTGGAAGTAAAAGTACTGCAGTCACATGATCAGTGGTTTGGTGTGACATATAAAGAAGACAAAGAATCTGTAACAGCAGCACTTCGTGGATTGATTGAAAAAGGAGTTTACCCGTCAAAATTGTTCTAATTTGAGAAAAGGGATGTAAGATGGCAAAACGAAAAGGATCTGCTGGCAATTCTGCACGCAGAAAGAAAAGTACAAATAAGTATTCCCGCAGATCGGGAAGTAATAAATTGGGAACTTTGTGTATCATTCTTCAGACGATTGCCAGTATAGCCTTAATGGCGGTATTGTATTTGTTGGGAATGATTCCGGATAAGTATCTGATACTGGTAGCAGCAATACTGTTTTTCTTATGGTGTGTGACACTGAATTCACAGGCGGCAAGGAGAAAACGGGGTACTTTGGGAAAAGTGTTCAGTTTACTTATGGCAGTTGTGATGTTTACTGGAAGTTATTATGTCGCTCAGGCTAATAATATGATTGGGAAGATCACAGGCAGCAACTATAAAGTGGATAAGATGGTTGTTGCAGTGCGAGCGGATGATTCGGCAGAGACAATAGAAGATGCGGCAAACTATACGTATGGTGTACAGTTTGAGAAAGGTGCTGACAATATACAGACAGCTGTAACTGATATTGAAAAGCAGATCGGCGTTGATACGATCGAAGTGAAAGAATACGATTCTGTTCAGGATCAGGCACAGGCTTTGATTGATGGAGATTGTGATGCAATCATTTATAACAGTGCATATACAAGTCTGATGGAAGAAACAGTAGACGGTTATAGCGAAAAAGCAAAGGTATTATACACATTTAATATCCGTGTGGAATTGAAGTTGGGAAACAAGGATACTATGGCAACAGATGACAGTATTATAAAAGAACCATTTACAGTTTATATCAGTGGTATTGATGTTTATGGTGATGTATCAGAAACAAGCCGAAGTGATGTGAATATTATTGCAGTTGTGAACCCGCAGACACATCAGATATTACTTGTAACAACACCACGTGATTATTATGTTCCTATTCCGGGGATTTCAGGAGGACAGAGAGATAAGTTGACACATGCGGGAATCTACGGGATAGATGCATCTATGAGAACGTTGGGTGAATTATATGAAACGGATATTAATTATTATGCGAGATTGAATTTTACATCCATGATTGACATTGTAGATACACTTGGAGGAATTGATGTATATTCAGAGTATGCGTTTACAACAAGTGAAGATTCTGAACATGTAATGGATGTGCAGGAAGGATATAATCACTTTAATGGTGAAGAAGCACTTGCTTTCTGCAGAGAAAGACATAATGTTCCGGGCGGGGATAATCAGAGAGGAAAAGACCAGCAGGCAGTTATTACTGCTATGTTGAAGAAGTGTTTGTCACCGACTATGCTCTTGAAAGCGAATGCGATTATGGAACAGGTGAGCAAAGATGTTGAGACAAATATGTCTCAGGAAGAGATTAACGCATTGATTAAATATCAGTTGAGTAATAATCCGGCTTGGACGATTCAGTCTGTAGCAGCGGAAGGTACAAATACAACTGGAATTTGTTATTCTAGTGGTGATACAGAACTCTTTATTATGGAACCGGTTGAATCTTCTGTGCAGAATATTATTGATTTGGTGAATGTAGTTGAAGAGGGTGGAGTGTTGCCGGAAGGACAACAGCTGAATTAGCATGAAAGTAGAATAAAGTATAAGAAAATAAAAGGGAGAGCTTAATTGTTGCAGAGAATGTAGCAGTTAAGCTCTTCCTTTTATGAAAAAACGTTTATAAAAGCTTAAAATTATATCTAAAAACGTGAATTATATATGTAAAAAGAAAATAATAAAGAAAAGACAAAGAAAATTCGCTGAAAAAAACACTGAAAAGACAAAAAATCTTTACAAATCTACCAAAATATAGGAAAATATAAATTAATAAGAACGGATAAGGAGGTTTTCATATGAAGAGAAAACAATTTATTGCCTTACTTTGTGTAGTTACGATGAGTGCGTGTCTCGTTACTCCGGTAATGGCAGAAGAAAATCAAGTGGCAGAAGTTGCTCAGGAAACGATTGTGGATCAGGAAATGCCGACAGAAGAAGTAACTAAGGATGAGAAAGAATCGGATGTAGAGAATGCGACTGCAGTGGAAGAAACTGTACCGGTAGAAGAAACTGTACCGGTGGAAGAAACTGTACCGGTAGAAGAAACTGTACCGGTAGAAGAAGTGAAAGATGGATTTGTTGAAGAAGACGGTAAAGTATACTATTATGAGGACGGAACGTTAGTAATTAATGAGATCGTTGAATTTACAGAAGAGGACGGAACTACATATGCATGTTTTTTCCTTGGGGATGGCAGCATGATGATTGACGATATAGCTTGGTGTGAATTCACAGATGAAAACGGAAATACTTATGGAGGAAATATCAGAGCTGATAAGAATGGTCATCTGGTAAAAGGGTGGTATCAGGAAGATTATGTAAATGCACCATTTAAATATTATAACTCTGATTATTTTCAGGTATGCAATGAAATTATTGAAGAGAACGGAAATAAATATTATTTGGATAGTACGGGAACTCTGATTACAAATTCACAGATTGTATTTGATGGAGAGTTATATCAGGCAGATGCAACAGGTGCGCTTACAAAATGTGAAGTGACAACAAATTTAGAGTGGAAAATAATAGATGGTAAATGGTATCTGTTTGTTGACGGCAAAATAATCAGAAATCAGTATTACGTTTACCAGGAAAATACATATTATTTTGATGATGCCGGTATTATGCAGACAGGTGTTTTTTGGGATCAAGAAGGGGAAATAAAATTAGCTGAACCAAGTGGTATTGTGTTTGTAAATCCGACAAAAGACTGGAATGTATCAAAAGACGGCAAATCATGGTATTTTTTTAAAGAAGAAAATGGCAGATTGTGTCCAGCATATTCAGAAGTGATCACAGGACCGAGTGGCAAAAAATACTATTTTGGGTTTGATGCATCGATGTGGTTAGGATATTTCACAGAAACATTTGACGATGGCAGAGTTATTCATTATATGACCAATGATTCTGGTGAGATTCAGGAAACAAATGACTGGGTTAAGTATGATGGTGACTGGTATTTCTGGAGAGATGGAGATATACTGAAAAATGGTGTTTATGACATATGGGGAAAGAAGTACTATTTCGACTATGACGGAGTAATGCAATTAGGAAGAATAGATATTTATGAAAATGATAATCAGAAACTGTATCTGACAGATTCATCCGGAGCAATTATATCATCACCTGGTTGGAACTGGTATAAAAATAATTGGTATTACATGAATGAAGATGGAAGTGTACGTACGAATGAAATAATAGAATATGGAAATCAACTTTATTACGTTGATGGTTATGGAAAAATGCTAACGGAAGATTATATGGGTTTTCACGTAGATTCCAATGGAGTTATTTTGAGAAATTCTTGGTATCAGAAAGGATACGACTGGTTCTATGCAGGAGAAGACGGAGTTTATTTGACAAACAGTTGGATATCAGGTGAAGGCGGCGTTTGGTATTATCTAAATGAAGATGGCGCAATGGCTAAAGGAGCATGTTGGGTTTATGATTCGGATGATAATGAAAAGGGTAAATATGAATACTTTGATGAGAATGGAGTTTGGCAGAAAAATCCGATAAACAAGAATGGATGGACATTAGTCGATGGCATTTGGTATTATTATAAAGATGGCAACCCATATACAGGATGGGTTGGATCTTACTATATCCGCAATGGTAAAATGTGTACAAATACCTATATTCATGATGAAGAAAAAACGTATTATGTAGATTACAAAGGAGTTTATCAGACAAATAGTTGGGTAACAATTCCAGGATATGAAACTGGGTACTCTTGGCGTTATGTAGGACCAGACGGAGCAGTGAAGCGTGATGAGTGGATTGGAAATTATTATGTCGATGAACACGGTGATATGGTTGCAAACACAATCGTAAATACAGTAGACTATGGTTTATGTAAATTTGCAGAAGATGGAAAGTGGATCGGTTATGCTAAAAAGGCAGATTGGAATGCAATCGGTAACAAATGGTATTATGTTGATGACATGGGAAGATTGGTGAGAGGTGGTAAACGTGTGATCGGAGGAAAAACATATTACTTCGACTATGATGGTGCTATGCGTGCGAATACTGCTTTTTACGATCATGAAGGAGAATTATATGTTTATGTTGGATCAGATGGAGCAGTTTCAAAAGCAAATGGCTGGGAATTAGGAGAGTACGGAGAATGGTATTATCTTGAAAATGGAACTCCGAAGACTGGCTGGTTTGAATATAAAGGGAAGAAATATTATTTGTCACCTGGAACATATACCGGAAGTATGGATGTTTGGGATTATGAAACGAATGAATCTGAGTATTATTTCTTCGATCAAGATGGAGCTGTTATTAAACCAAAAGATGGCTGGTTTTCAATGAAAGAATACGGCCGGACAAGTTGGTACTACATAAAAAATGGGGAAGCAGTACATCATACATGGTATAATGGATACTATTTCTACGCGAGCGGACAGATGGCTACAGGAACTATGGAGACATTATCAGGTGAAATTTATGTATTCGATGATAATGGATATCTTCTGAAAAACGGTTGGCACGAGCTGGATGGTGTTTGGTATTATACAGATGCAAAAGGAAGAGCCTATACAGGAGAAAGAAAAATCAATGGTAAAACATATTGGTTTACAGATTCTGGTGTTTGGGTGAAATAGTAAATCAGTTCAAGTAAAGGGATAAGAGAGTTTTAGTGATTTGGGAGCAGTCATTTATGACTGCTCCCTTTTTGAAGTGAGTGTAACGAGAAGAGAAAATCGGATAGTCAAGGCTCGTGAGATGTGTTTATATACAAATGTTGTGGAAATTGTAGAAGAAATATAGACAAAGTAGAAGCATTGCGGTAAGATGATAATTGTAGCAGATTGCTTTGTGGTAGTATAGGAGGAGTAGAATGAATAAGAGGAAGCTATTCTTTGCTATGTGCTGTCTTACGGCAGTACTTGCGATAGGATGTGGAAAGAAAAACAGTACGGATACAACAGATCCGGAGCAAGTGGAAAAACAGGATAATACAAAGACAGATAATGCAGATAAGAATGATACAAAAAACGATAATGAGAAAGATAATAACGATAAAACAGCATCTGAGACAACAAAAGGAATGATGCAGATTTATTTTATTAATATGGATTCGGGAGAGATTCAGACAGAAAAAGTGGAGACAGAGGATTTGAGTGCAGAAAAGACTTGGTCATTGCTTCAGGAATATGGAGTGCTCACTCAGGAATGTAGGATGAATTCTTTCAAATTAAATGAAGAAGAGAAGACAATAGACCTTGATGTGAATGAAGACTTTGGAAATTATATTCGTTCTATGGGAACGACAGGAGAAACAGAGGTACTTGCATGTGTTGTAAACACGTATTTGGACAGCTTCCAGTGTGAGAAAATCAAGATAACAGAAGCAGGACGTACATTTGAGACAAGTGGTGCAGTTCTGGCAGGTTATATGACAAAGCAATAGGAAGCGGGGATGTGAAAAAAGTGAGAAAATTATTAAAAAAATGTACGGTATTATTGTTGACAGCGGCAATGTCTATTACAGCGCTACCGGTGACGGCATGGGCTGAGACTCCGGCAGAGTCAGCAGTGATGGGAGCGGAGACAGCTACGGATCATGTAGATGAGAATGCAGTAGATGAAAAACAGGCAGCCGGTACTGAACAGCGCCTAAATTATATGTACATAGATCAGCCTTATTTGGAAACACCGAATACACAGAAGGTAGTGGTATCCTGGGGAGATGGTTCCGAGGGGATTGAACAGATGACCGCAACTGTGCAGGGACCAGTAGGAGAAGAAGTGTGGACTGCAGCACAGGAAACAGATGATATATATCTGTTTGAAAGAGCTTATACAGAGCAGGAAAGGGGAGTCTATTCTGTTACAGAACTGCACGTTGCAATTGCGGGAAATGTATATGATTATTCCCTTGCAGATCTTGGAATAGAAGCACTCTTTGGTGTAGATGAAAAATATGAAGGAATCGAAGAGTTACAGCCGGTAAGTGAGGAAGAGGTATCAGCAGATATTGCGGCATACAATATTGATGAATCCGGAAATGTTACTGAGCAGTCAAGTATCGAGGAGGCAATTGTTCAGGCAGAACAGGAAATTCCAGCAATGATGAGTGATGACGGAGTTCAGACACAGTCATCTAATATTGTAGTAGCACTTGATCCAGGACATGATTCAACACACGCTGGCGCATCAGCAAACGGCGTACGAGAAGAAGTCCTTACATTAAAGATTGCACAGTATTGTAAAGCAGAACTGGAAGAGTATGCAGGCGTATCAGTCTACATGACAAGAACAACAGCAGACTGTCCGCATCCGGGCGGAAGTTCTGCTCACGATATTGATCAGAGAGTAGCTGATGCAGCGGCAGCTGGAGCAAGTGTCTATGTCAGCTTTCATTTGAATTCATCTCTATCTTCAGCAGCAAAAGGTGCAGAAATAATCATTCCGAACACAAACTGGAAACCACAGGTCGGAAATGACGGAAAGAAACTGGCTACACTGATCGAGTCAGAACTTGTTGGGCTGGGACTGGAAGAAAGAAAAATTTATTCAAAAAATACAACTGTGAATGAACGTTATGAGGATGGCTCTCTTTCAGATTATTTTACAGTTCAGATTTCTGCAAAGGAGCATGGAATTCCGGGAATTATAGTGGAACATGCGTTTGTGACCAATACATCGGATGTAAATAATTTTCTAAATAATGAAGCTGGACTGAAGAAACTTGGTGTTGCTGATGCAACTGGAATAGCAAAATATTTTGGTTTATCAAAAGGGCAGTGGTATGTGAATTCTCAAGGCTGGTGGTATGCAAATGGATCAAGTTATGTGAGAAATCAGTGGGCGCAGATTGGCGGAAACTGGTATTATTTTGATTCTGACGGATACATGCTGACAGGATGGCAGAAGATAGGAAATTACTGGTATTATTTGGGCGGCTCTGGTGACGGAGCAATGCGGACCGGCTGGAAAAAACTAGGAGGAGCCTGGTATTATTTCGGTGGAAGCAATGACGGAACAATGAAGACCGGCTGGTACAAAATCGGAACGAGTTGGTATTATTTTGGCGGATTTAATGATGGCTCAATGAAGGCCGGCTGGTACAAAATCGGAACAAAATGGTACTATTTTGGAGGCTTTGATGATGGAGCAATGCAGACCGGCTGGAAAAAACTAGGAGGAGCCTGGTATTATTTCAGAGGATCTAATGACGGTTCAATGGAAGTAGGCTGGTGTAAACTAGGAGGAGCCTGGTACTATTTCGGAGGAAATGATGATGGCTCAATGAAGGCCGGCTGGTACAAAATCGGAACAAAATGGTACTATTTTGGAGGCCTTGATGATGGAGCAATGAGGACCGGCTGGAAAAAACTAGGAGGAGCCTGGTATTATTTCGGTGGAAGCAATGACGGAATAATGAAGACCGGCTGGTACAAAATCGGAACGAGTTGGTATTATTTTGGCGGATCTAATGATGGCTCGATGAAGGCAGGCTGGTACAAAATCGGAACAAACTGGTATTATTTCGGAGAAAATAATGACGGAGTAATGAAGACTGGTTGGCGCAAAATTGGGACGAACTGGTATTATTTCGGAGAAAATAATGACGGAGTAATGAAGACTGGTTGGCAGAAAATTAATGGAATATGGTATTTCTTTGATAATGATGGCGTGTATGACCCTACAAAGATATATGTTGAAACACCAAGCGTTAATGATGATAAGATAAATGGAGATGCTGGGAGTGACAATTCAAATAATTCAAATATGAATGGAAATGTTGGAAGTAATGACACAAACAATTCAAATAAAGATAGTGTTGTTGAGGGGACATATTTGATCGAGGGAAATACTGAAGTCACAGTAGATCAAATGATAGCTTATTTTAAGGCAAGTAAGAAGACTTATCCGGAAGATGTAATGGGAAAAGGTGGCGCGGCTACAATCAGAGATTTCTGTCAGATTTATTATGAAGAAGCTGTGGCAGAAGGAATTAAAGCAGAAGTTGCGTTTGTACAGGCGATGAAAGAGACAGGCTGGTTACAATTTACAGGTGTTGTGAAAGCAGAGCAGTATAATTTTGCGGGCATGGGAGCAACAGGAAATGGTGTTTCAGGTGAATCATTTAAAGATGTAAGAGAGGGTGTACGTGCACAAATTCAGCATTTGAAGGCATATGGATCAACAAAATCTTTAAATCAGACATGCGTAGATAATCGTTTTAAGTATGTTGAACGAGGAAGTGCAATTTATGTAGAATGGCTAAGTATACCTAACAATCCTAAGAAAAAAGGATGGGCAGCTGCCAATGGCTATGGAGTTGACATCGTAAAGATGATACAAAAGATGAAAACAATGTAAAATGTACCGTCAGTCGTGATAACGGCCGACGGTATTTCTACTAAAAAGGAGAAGAAAAATGCAGACGTAGAAGAGGAAGTAATCTTTGGAGGACGTCTTGGAGAGTTTCAAGCCGAACATCCGTGATATGGATACAACGATTGCTTCGGTTTTAGAAAAGTGTGAGGAAGAATTTGAAGCTATAAAAACACCGTAAACAGGGGCTGTGAAAAAAGAACAGTCCCCAAAAAAAGAAAAAGAAAGACCAAGAGTTTATAATGAACTCAAGGTCTTTCTTTCTGTTATAAT
>OLRP01001029.1_pt1 | contig 23439 bp, 16 predicted proteins | sample 1672401 | NCBI WGS metagenome assembly OLRP01 (sample SAMEA3136682, study PRJEB25190) | human gut metagenome | reverse complement strand
TAGGCCCTTGGGCCGCATAAGAAGAACCACCGGCTATGCCGGTGGGTTTCTCTTTACAGTAATTTTTAATCGCCTCTTCCATACCGCCAGAGGCAGCGGTATATTCAACGCCCTGCCACATATCCCCCTCAGACGAAAAGGAATTTCGTAAAGCTCCACTTGATGCCGGTCCATTTCAAAATTTCCAAATGTTTTTCTTTCAGCTTTCTGTTAATCAATAAAAAAAAGAAGCAGCAGTGCCGCTTCAAAAAGGGGGAGGCACCATCGCGCCTCAAATGAGAACTATATAATAACATCATGTCGATGCTATTACCAAAGAGGGGGGAGAACGATGATGGTATTTCCCTGTTACCACCATCGTTCCAAGGAGGGTGAACCATGGCCGGCCAAGCCGGCAGTAATCATCCATAGTTCAAGCACGAATATATGTCTGCTCCGTTTCCGGAGTTACCGTAAAAAGGGGGAACGATGACTTTTCCCTGCCGCCATCGTTCGGAGAAAGTGAACCTTGCAAGTTATCCCTGCAAGTATATGTAAAGCCGTTTCCGGCATTACAACGAATATACAGAAACGCCTCTCGGGCTGTTTCTGAAAGGATGAACGATCGTATTTCCCTTTACCATCGTTCTTGAGAAAACCTACAAAAAAATCCATCCCTGCTGATGTAAGGATGGATACTTTGCGCGTTAAAATCAATACACGCTACCTCCCCATCACTCGCAGGTCAAACAGTAGTAAAAACAGGCAGTTCTCCTGACTCTGCTTCATCGCTTGTCCGGTCTTCCCAATTCCTCAGTGACTTTCATCAGACTTGCTCGGCATTACAGTGGCGGGACCGTGCCGGTATCTCACCGGTCTTCCCTATTAAGCCTTTACAGGCACCTGTTCCTTATTATGCAGTTTCTCCTCTGCCGAATAGACTTCGCCAATAAAAAACCTCTTTACACGAACGCAAAGAGACTATATAAGATCTCCTTCCCATCGCTCGTGGGTCAAACGGTGATTTTAAACAGGCAGTTCTCCTGACTCTGCTTCATCGCTTGTCCGGTCTTCCCAATTCCTCAGTGACTTTCATCAGACTTGCTCGGCATTACAGTGGCGGGACCGTGTCGGCATCGCACCGATCTTCCCTATTAAGCCTTCACAGGCACCTGTTTTTCCTATTCGGTTGTCCTAATGATATCACTCTATAAAGCTTCTGTCAATGATAAAATGATTGTTCCGAACGCATGATCAGCGCAAACCAATTCATATCGTTTCAGGTGAGGATTTCCAGTGTTCCCGCCTTTTCTAAAAGTTTTATATCGATAGGAGAATAGGTATCTGGATATTTCCTGAGAAAATATTGTTCTTCTTCCGGTGCGGCATAGAAGTTTTCCAGGCGTCTGGCTTCTGTGCGGATCGGCGGCCGTATATTTTTCTCATTTTCATACTCATTGAAAACAAGACAGGATTCACTCACAGGCCTCGAGTTGCCCCTGTTCTGGTAGTAGGCCATATAGTAGGTAATCTGCGGCGTATCTTCTCCTGATACGTAATAGATGCCTGTCCTGTAATGGGGTCCGGTGCATTTCCCCTGGATACCGTCGGTGTAGGGATTGACTATGGTAAAAAACACAGAGAGCAATGTCCCTATATCTATTTTTTTCGGGTTATAGGTTACTTTTACGCATTCTACCGCCTGTACTTTTCCATTTTCCACGTCTTCTTTCCGCGGATTCGGTACAGAGCTGTTGGCAAATCCTGCGGTTGTCTCCACAACGCCTTTTATACGGGAAAATACTTCCTGCACTCCATAGTAGGGACCGCCCGCAAGATACAAGTCTTTCACGGCAATTCCTCCTTTTCTGCTGTCTTCGTTTCTGACAAATTCATATCGTATTTCATGGTAAAAATGAAGAATCCCCCCGAGGTCCTCCCCCGGGGTTTTTCTCCACACTTATTATTTCTTAATATTTTGTTTCTTCCAGGTGGCGCGCAGAAGCCCTATCCATATCAAAGATACGGATGAGTTCCGTAACTGCCTGGCTGGGTGACACGACGCCGGTCAATACCGCCGCACGGACTTCCGGCATACGGCTCTTGATGATCGGATCTTCAAAGAACAGGTTATGAAGATGTTCTTCAATCATACTGTGCACCCAGGAAAGAGTCTGACGCTGGCGCCGGTTCTCAAAGACACCCGATTTTTTGGTGACTTTCTCAAACTCGCGCATAACTGCCCAAAGTTCAAGCAGTCCCGTTTTCTTCAAAGCCGAGCAGCGATAAGCATGGGTCTGCCAGCCTTCTGTGGCGGGACGGATAAATTCTACCATCCGTTCATATTCCCCCTGGGTGACTTTCGCCCGTTCCAGGTTGTCTCCATCGGCTTTGTTGACCACAATAGCGTCCGCCAATTCCATAATCCCCTTTTTGATGCCCTGCAGATCGTCCCCTGCGCCTGTCAATACGACAAGCATAAAGAAGTCGACCATATCGCGTACTGTCGTTTCCGACTGCCCGACCCCGACAGTTTCCACAAGGATGACATCATAGCCTGCCGCTTCACAAAGCAGCATGGTCTCACGGCTCTTGCGGGTCACACCGCCCAGTGTCCCCTTAGAAGGAGAAGGACGTATGAAACAGTTCGGCTCTCTGGAGAGATTCTGCATACGTGTCTTGTCTCCTAAGATGGATCCGCCGGTAATGGTGCTTGTCGGGTCGACTGCCAGCGCCGCCACTTTGTAGCCTTGCTGGCAAAGCATTGTACCAAAAGATTCGATGAAACTACTCTTGCCTGCCCCGGGCACACCGGTGATCCCGACACGGAGCGCATGGCCCGTGCGGGGCAGAAGAGCCTGGAGCACGCGCTGTGCCTTGTCAAAATCCTTGGGAGCATTACTTTCGATAAGGGTGATGGCTTTGGAGAGGATCATGCGATCCCCCTTCGCCACCCCTTCGACGTATTCTTCGATAGACATTTTCTTACGAAGCGGCACTTTTCTCAAATGCACGGCATCCGGATATTCTTTGGCACCGGTCACACTGTTTACGGCACTGTCAATCCCCCGCACGACGGAACATGCAAATTCCGGGTTCGGTTCTTCAGGCACCCAGCTGGGTCTCAAGTCATCATCGTTCTTGGACATAATACTTACCTTAACCTTCCTTGGCTTCCGCCTCAGCGCGGTCTACGAGCATGTGGAGCAGCTTAATGCAGCATTCCGGAATGTTTGTGCCCGGTCCGAAGATCGCCTGTGCGCCATGATCGTAGAGGTATTGATAATCCTGTGCAGGAATAACACCGCCGATGCAGACAAGGATATCTTCACGGCCGCGTTTCTTCAGTTCTTCTACGAGAGCCGGCAAGAGGGTCTTGTGACCTGCCGCAAGAGAGGAAAAGCCAACCATATGGACGTCGTTATCCACAGCATCCTGTGCCGCTTCTTCCGGCGTCTGGAACAGCGGTCCTACGTCGACGTCCCAGCCCATATCGGCAAAGGATGTCGCGAGAACCTTCTGGCCTCTGTCGTGTCCGTCCTGCCCCATCTTAGCCAGGAAAATACGGGGACGGCGGCCTTCCAATGCTTCAAATCTGTCGGCCAGTTTCTTTGCTTCTTCCAGTTTCGCGGAACCGTCAAATTCGCTGGAATATACACCGGAAATAGTATGGATGGTGGCGTTGAAACGACCGGATACTTTTTCAACCGCATCGGAAATTTCACCGAGGGATGCGCGGTCATGAGCCGCCTGTACCGCAAGTTCAAGCAGGTTGCCGTTTTCACGGCTTTCTGCCGCTTTGGTGATCGCTTCCAGATCGCGGGCAACGGCCTCAGGATCACGGATGCTTCTCAGTTTTTCCAGACGTTTAATCTGCGCATTACGGACAGCAGTATTATCGATGGACAGTACGTTCAGCGGATCTTCCTTCGCCAGACGGTACTTGTTCAGACCGACAATGGTTTCCTTACCGCTGTCGATATCCGCCTGACGGCGGGCAGCGCATTCTTCGATACGCATCTTCGGCAGACCTGTGGAAATCGCTTTTGCCATGCCGCCCAAAGCTTCGACTTCCTGGATATGCGCCCAGGCACGGCGAATGATTTCATTTGTCAGGTATTCTACATAGTAGGAACCGCCCCACGGATCAATAATCTTGCAGGCTTTCGTTTCATCCTGGATATAAAGCTGTGTATTACGTGCCAGACGTGCGGAGAAGTCGGTCGGCAGCGCGATAGCTTCGTCAAGCGCGTTGGTATGGAGAGACTGGGTATGACCCAGAGCCGCAGACATGGCTTCCATACAAGTACGGGCGATATTATTGAAAGGATCCTGTTCCGTCAGCGACCAGCCGGATGTCTGGGAATGGGTACGAAGTGCCATGGATTTCGGATTCTTCGCGCCAAACTGTTTCAGAATCTTTGCCCAGAGAACGCGGGCCGCTCTCATCTTTGCGACTTCCATGAAATAGTTCTTGCCCTGGTCCCAGAAGAAGGACAGACGTTTAGCGAAGGCATCGACCGCAAGTCCCGCTTTTTCGCCGCAGCGGATGTATTCCATGCCGTCTGCCAGCGTATAACCGATTTCAAGGTCACAGGTAGCGCCGCATTCCTGGATATGGTAACCGGAAATGGAGATACTGTTGAACTTCGGCATATAGTTGGTGGTATATTCGAAAATATCACCGATGATACGCATGGACATGGCAGGCGGATAAATGTAAGTATTACGAACCATGAATTCTTTCAGGATATCATTCTGGATCGTGCCTGCCAGAATCTTCTTGTCTACGCCCTGTTCAATGCCGGCACTGATGAAGAATGCCAGAATCGGAAGAACGGCGCCGTTCATCGTCATGGATACGGACATCTGATCCAGCGGAATGCCTGCGAAAAGGATATTCATATCAAGCATAGAGCAGACGGATACGCCTGCTTTGCCGACGTCGCCGATAACACGGGGGTTATCCGCATCATAGCCGCGGTGGGTCGGAAGGTCAAATGCGATAGACAGCCCTTTCTGGCCTGCCGCCAGGTTTCTGCGGTAGAACGCATTAGATTCTTCAGCAGTGGAGAACCCTGCGTACTGGCGGACCGTCCACGGGCGGAATACATACATCGTGGAGTAAGGTCCGCGGAGGAACGGAGGGATACCGCTCATGAAGTCCAAGTGGTTGCACTGGTCATACACATCTTTGCCGTAGAGCGGACCTACAGGAATACGTTCCATTGTATTTTCATAGAGAGCATCATAATTTTTGCCCGTCGTTTTTTCCAGTTCCGCTTTCCATTCATCATAAGAACAATGGGGATGTTCTTCAAGGTTTAATTTTGTAAAATCGGGGTTCATTGCCATCTTATTTTACCTCCTCTTCCGTAATCTTCATGCCTTTTTTCTGCTGGAGCATACGGAGGATATCGTAGCAGTTTGCTTTCACGCTGATAAATTCATCTATGCCGGCTTCACGATATACCGCTTCCATATCTTTCGGAGCAGCGCCCGCAAGGAAAAGCGTACCTTTCCCCAAAACTTCCTTTAAACGCGGCGCCAGCGCCGGCACATCTTCCGGATAAGTAGCGTCAGTAGAGCAGATAACGGCACAGTCATAAGGAGTCCCCTGATCGTCACAGCCTGCCTTCAGCGCTTCCACACACTTATCCCAGCGTGAACCCGGCTTATCTTCATCATCCTGGAAACCGTTATTCAAATGAACGCTGAATTCGCCGACCTGCAAGAAGCTGGTAGAGAAATCAGCTCTCGCCTTATGCTGCGGAATCGGTCCCATATTGGCCAGGAATATTTCCACATTCTTGCCGGTTTCCTTTTTAAACGCCTGTGTGTCAAAGCGGAGTTTTTCAAAACGTTCGGTCCAGCGGTGCGCGTAAATCTTTCTCACTTCGATGGAATCCGCTTTGGCAGCTCTTGCTGCGCGTACTTCAGAAATTGTAGCGCCGGCGGAGAATGCGGCAATTGCCTTCTCAACGATGTCGGTATCGGCTGCTTTCAGTTCTTCCAGCTTTTCCTTCAGGAAATCTTTGTCCATATCGGCACGATATTTCTCAACGCCTTCAGACAGTTCTTTTTTCAGCGCCGGTACATCTTCCGGACGCGGATCAAGAAGTTCTTCCGTCATATTCGGATACATATTTGTCCCGACAGCGCTGTCCTTACGGAGGTCAAGCGCTTTGAAACGCTGTTTCAGGATTTCAAGAATCTGCTGCTGCGGATATTCTTCTTTAAGAGCTTTCAGGATACCGCCAAGAGATTCGATTTTCTGGAATTCTCCCCAGATTTTTTCAGCCATTTCCTTGGTCAGTGCTTCAATCCCCCAGGAACCGCCGGCCGGATCGATCGGACGAAGCATGCCAAATTCTTCCTGCAGCATGATGTGTACGTTTCTTGCGATACGGCGGGAGAATTCATCACCCTTGCGTACCGTTGCGTCATAAGGATCATTTTCATAAGAATCAACACCACCGACAACTGCAGAGAAAATCTGGGTCGTTTCACGAAGCATATTTACACCGATATCGAAAATCGTCTTGGTAAACATCGCCGGACGGGCATGGATTTTGCAGGAACGGTCTTTTTCTTCGGCGCCGAAGGCTTTCATGATATTAGACCATACCTGGCGGGCAGCACGGAGCTTGGCAATTTCAATGTAGAAAGTGGCGCCTGTATTAAATGCGAACTGCAGGGACTGGGCAATATCATGGATATCGATGCCGCGCTTCTGCATTTCACGGATATATTCGACAGCGATAGCAAAGGTATAAGCCACTTCCTGTACGGCATTCGCACCGCCATTGGAGAAAATATCGCTTCTGACGAAAATGGTGCGGAGCTGCGGCGCATTCTTTCTCGTCCAGCGGATAGATTCCGCCATTTCATCATATAATTCTTCCAGCGGCTGGTTCAGCTTTCCTCTCTTGATCAGCTGGGCAATCGGGTTCGCTCCGATAACACCTTTCACTTTGCTGACATCTTTTCCCTTAGCCTTCAATGTCGCGGCTACCAATGCCAGCATACGGAGAGAGGAAGTACCGGCATACATCATAAACGGGATCTTTTCCATATCAAGACCGTCAAGCAGGGTATGCATATCTTCCAGCGCGGTAATGCTTACGCCTATATCGCCCGGCTTTTCGGCATCCATGACATCAATGCCGTCGGCAGTGGCGGTATCAATACGTACATTATAAACAGTGGAACCTCTGTCGATTTCATGCTTCAGAAGTTCATTATTTTCTTTCGGCAGCGTTTCATCGCATGCCTGGGCAATACCCCAGGGAGCGCATTTATAGCCGTTCACCGTTGCGCCGCGGAGAAAATCTCCCATGCCCGGATAATCATCTGTCGGAAGAATCTTATCAGTTGCTGACGGTCCGGTTCTCCATGTATAAATCGGATCAAAGGTAATCCCTTCATAAGTCTTGGTAAACATGATCTTATCGAAAGGCTTTCCTTTCAACAGAGCATTGCAAGCCTCCACCCACTCCTCATAGGTCGGCTTTTCAAATTCGTCAAATTTTACTTCTGGGAAATCGGCTTTTTCATTTGATTTTCTCAAGATCGCTTCCAACTCTTTGTCAGTAAGCTGCTTGACCGATTCCTGGGTATTCTGTTCTGCCATGAAAACATCCTCCTTATAATAATTTTAGACAATTCCGCGGAAAATACAGCTTGCAGACAAGACGGCAGAGTCCCTGACGGAACATCCTTTCAAATACCTGGCATAACGTCTTTCAAGCCGGACTTTCAAAATCCCCGATATGTGCACCTCCTTACAATCCACTCACAAAAAAACGACTATCACGCGAAACTGATAGCCGGACAAGGAAATAATTTCCCAATCCCCTCCCCATCTCTCGCAGGTATAACGGTGATTCTTAGACAGATAGTTCTCCTGGCTCAAGTTCCTCGTTTATATCGCCTTCCCAGTTACCCAGTGACATACTTGATATAAACTCCCTTTACAGTGGCGGGACCGCTCCGGATTCTACCGGATTCTCTTTTACGCTTTCGCACCTGTCAGATATGTGAAATTGTCTAAATAACTACATTTTTAGTATAATTCATTACATTCTAAGTGTCAATCAACCACATTCATATTTAATATAATTAATTTTTATATTTATCCACATCTTTACCCCCGATTTATTGATTTTTCATTCATTACTACTATATAATGATGTTAATGTTGCAAACTATTAAAAATATCTTACCTATCTTATAGGAGGAAACAGGAGGTCGGAAATATGACAAACACTGAAAAAGAAAGACGAACTGAAGAAGCATTGAAACTGAGCAGCCTCTTCGAAGAACTGGATGGCCGCCGTCCGAGGCTTTTCATGCCGGAGCTTGAAGATGATGACGATAAAGAGGCAAGAAAACTTGCCGCCACGACATTTGCCGACCACGGCTGGGACGTAGATGTAAGCCCCCTCCTCTCTCCGGAAAGCTCCGCGCAGAATGCTGCCGACAATGACGTCCATTTCATCTTCTACACATCCAAAAGCCCCACGATGAAGCAAAAATTAATTGCGCTCTCCCAGACACTTGCCATGATCGGCCGGGACGACATCCTCATAGCCGCCCATCAGGTCAGCAAAGATGATAAGGAACTCCTCTTCCGTTACGGCATCCTCGCCGCTTTCGACAAGAATACGGATGTAAGCGATGTAAGCCTTACCATGCTCCGCGTCCTCGTCTCCATGGCAAAAGAAGAACAGAATCCCACCGAGGAAATGCCTTATTGATCCTCAGTCCCTTATAAACAGGAGAAACATCCTCCTGTTTTTTTATTGCGGACAAACAGCATATAGACTCCCAAAAGAAAATGCCGGGCATTGCGAAAAATATTTCAGAAATACTTTCATCTACTCATCAGCATACTTTAAGCACTGCTATCCTGTATCTGTACAGACATGCAAAAACGATTTGATCCCACAGCTCCGCGTTTTGGTCCGGCATCCGGAACCGCCTCAATACCACCTCTCCATGCAGCTGCTGTATAAGCAGATGCAAATCAATATTCAGCAGTTTAGCAGATGACTTATTGCATAATTCTATTACGACCGGATCCCTTAAAACACAATCAAAAAATTCTTCCGGCATCTCATAATGCAAAACAACCTATTCTGTATGCCCGACTGTTTCGGATTTTCTATACTCATCAAGTAAGCAGAAATACTGCTCATCATTATAGTCAGATTCTTCCCCACCTCCTTACAAAAATGAATAGTACCTGCACTTTAATATGATATCTGCAATCCAGGAATCTCTAAAAATCTCTTTTTGCCTTTGATGAAATCCATTATCCCGTTCACAAAATTAAACAGCAAAAAAGCAGTGCCGAAGCACTGCTTTTTGTAATTAGAATCAGCCAACTGTGAAGAGTGTGTCGCCGCCCTGTACGCTCTGGCCTTCGCTGACCGGCATACCGGTAATCTTGCCATCGCAGGGAGCCATGATCGGATTGCCCATCTTCATAGCTTCGAGAACGAGAACTTCGTCGCCTGCCGCTACTGCGTCACCAACGTGTTTATTGATACGCAGGACTTTGCCCGGCATCGGAGCTTCTACGACTTCACCTGCGCCGGCGGGTGCTGCTGCCGGTGCGGGAGCTGCTGCTGGAGCGGGTGCCGGAGCCGGAGCTGCCGCCGGTGCGGGAGCTGCTGCCGGTGCGGGAGTTGCCGCCGGTGCCGCTGCTGCGGGGGCTGCTGCTGCGCCGCTGTCTTTAACTACTACATCGTAATCCTGGCCGTTAACTGTTACGGTAAATTTTCTCATTGTTCTTCCTCCTAATTTTGTACTTTCAACTTTCAATTAGAACTGCTGGTTTCCGGAAACACCTGCAATGCGGGCGCCTGTGGTCCAGCCAGGTCTTGCTGCCGGGCGGATAGAAACGATTTCACCGCCGCCCATAGCAACGATTGCTGCTGCAATGGCTGCTACAACAGCACCATTATCAGCGGCTCTCGAAGCCGCTACCGGCGCCGCTTTTTTAGCCGCTGCCGCCGGTGCTGCGGACTGATTGAGAGATGAACGTACTTGGCAGATCATGATCAGGGCAATGACTGCCAGAACGGCAGCTGCTACCGCGATATACATAACTGTATCGTTATTCATCCAAACCCATCCTTTCAAATATTATCAATGTGTAAACGTATATTACAGCGGAATGTTTCCGTGTTTCTTAGCCGGATGTACTTCATGTTTGGAAGCAAGCATCTTCAGAGCATTGATAACTACCGGACGAGAGTTTCTCGGATCAATAACTGCGTCTACATAGCCGCGTTCTGCAGCTTTGTAAGGAGTTGCAAATTCATCAACATACTCTTGTGTACGCTGTTCTTTCTGCGGATCCTTCTTGAAAATGATATTTGCTGCGCCGGCAGGTCCCATAACGGCGATTTCTGCGGTCGGCCATGCAAATACTTGGTCAGCACCCTGTTCACGGGAGCACATGGCGATGTAAGAACCGCCGTATGCTTTACGGAGAATCAGGGTAATCTTCGGTACAGTTGCTTCGCAGTATGCAAACAGCATCTTAGCACCGTGACGGATTACACCCGCATATTCCTGCTGCTTGCCGGGCAGGAAGCCGGGAACGTCGACAATGTTCAGAACCGGAATATTGAAGCAGTCGCAGAAACGAATGAAACGGGCTCCTTTATCGGAAGCATTATAGTCAAGGCAGCCTGCCATGAAGTTTGGCTGGTTGGCAATAATGCCGACAGTCTGTCCATCCATACGGCAGAAGCAGGTAATGATGTTCTTAGCCCATTCCTTAGCTACGTCGTAGTACTCGCCGTTATCAACGATGGATTTGATGACATCGTACATATCGTACGGTGCATTGGAGTTTTCCGGCATAATGGTATCCAGACTTGCATCTGTACGGGTTGGATCATCTCCGGTTTCAACAATCGGCGCGTCTTCCATGTTGTTGCTCGGCAGGAAGGAAAGCAGGTAACGAATCTGTTTAATGCAGTCTTCGTCATTTTCAGCTGCAAACTGGGCCACACCGGATGTACGGTTATGGGTCATAGCGCCGCCGAGGGCTTCAGCGGTAATCTTTTCGCCGGTTACGGATTCAACTACTGCCGGTCCTGTCAGGAACATCTGAGAGGTGCCTTTTACCATGTAGATGAAGTCGGTCAGTGCCGGAGAATATACGGCGCCGCCTGCAGACGGTCCCATAATTGCGGAAATCTGAGGAATAACGCCGGATGCAATGGTATTGCACCAGAAAATCTTGCCATAGCCGGAAAGAGCATCTACTGCTTCCTGGATACGGGCTCCGCCGGAATCATTCAGGCCTACGCAAGGAGCACCGACTTTAAGAGCCAGTTCGTTTACGTGAACAATTTTCGCAGCGTGCATTTCACCAAGGGAGCCGCCTTCTACCGTGAAGTCCTGGGCAAATGCGAATACGAGTCTTCCGTCTACAGTACCATAACCGGTAACGACACCTTCGCCGGGGAGATCTTTCTTCTCCTGGCCGAAGTTGTAGCAGCGGGACTTAACAAGCGCATTGACTTCTACAAAAGAGCCTTCATCAAACAGAAGAGCAAGTCTTTCGCGGGCTGTCAGTTTGCCTTTTGCATGCTGTTTTTCAACTTTCTTTTCCCCACCCATAGCCTCTACGTGTGCGAGGTTATTGTGAAGAAGTTCAATTCTTTCTGCAACAGTTGCCATTCTTACACCTCCAAAAATATTGGTCCCTTACCGGGACGTCCCTATTATAGCATAGGGACCGATCCTTATGCTATTAGAAAGACGGGCCGCCGGGGCGTTCGGTCAGTTCCAGCAGAAGGCCGGTAGCTTTCGGGTGCATAAATGCGATGTGGCAGCCGCCAGCACCAACTCTCCAATGCTTGTCAAGCTTTGCGTCTTCCGGAAGTGCAGCAAGCGCTTCGACAATATTGTCTACGCGGAGAGCTACATGCTGGAAACCGTTCTTGCCGCCGTTCTTCGCGATATAGCGGGCAATCGGGCCGTCCGGAGTTGTGGATCCCAGGAATTCCAGTTCGCATGCTTCGCTCTGTGCGGACGGTTTGAAGAAGCTTGTCGTTACATGCTGTTCTTCTACCGTTTCATCCGGAAGGGACGGTTCAAGGTTCAGCAGATCTTTCATCTGCTTCTTGATCAGCGCCAGATCATTAACAGCTACGCCGACATGGTCTACACATAATACTTTGAATGCCATAATAATTCCTCCTTTGAATTATTTAAATATATTTCCCACGATAGAATCAACGACTGTGAAAGGATCATTTTCTCTTTCATAGACTTGTTCTACGTAGTCAGCAAATTTACCCGTCTGTACGATATCTTCCATAACATGACGGGAAATGCGGTCGTGGATCATCTCTACCATCTCAGTGCGGGCGCGTTCACGTCTGCGTTCTTCCAGCAAGCCGGATTCTTCAAGATATTTACGATGGGAATTAAGAGATTTGACAACGTCCGCGACGCCTTCGTCCTTGTTTGCAATCGTCCTTTCAATAGGAGGACGCCAGTTTTGGGCTTCACCCAAATCAAGCATCATTTCGATTTCAACATTCAGACGGTCCGCGCCGTCACGATCACATTTATTAATGCAGAATACATCCCCGATTTCAAGGATGCCTGCCTTAATAGCCTGAATATCGTCACCCAGTCCGGGTACGAGCACAACGAGTGTTGTATCCGCATTCTTGACGATATCTACTTCTGACTGCCCTACGCCTACTGTTTCGATGAAAATGACATCGAGACCGAAAGCATCCATCAGTTTTACCGCATCGGTAGTCTTTCTGGACAAACCGCCAAGACTGCCGCGGGTACCCATACTGCGGATATATACACCTTCGTCCAGTGTGAGGTCATTCATTCTGATACGGTCGCCAAGGATAGCACCGCCGGAGAATGGAGAAGTCGGATCGATAGCCACAATACCGACTTTCTTACCCTGTTTTCTGTACTGTTTAATCAGCGCGTCTGAAAGTGTGCTCTTACCCGCACCAGGTGCACCAGTGATACCGATGACCTGTGCACGACCGGTATGGTGGTAGATTTCTTTCATGATATCTTCCCAGCCATCACGTTCGTCTTCAACGATGGTTATTGCTCTCGCTAAGGCACGTCTGGAACCGTCCCAAAAATTTTTCATTGAGAATTCCATGGATACACCGCCTTTTTAAGAGTAAATAATAGCGGCATGGGGCCACAGCAAATGCAGCCCCGTGCAACTATCGAGCTTCTATTGGATAGAAGAGAATGTCAATTATACGTTAGCTTTGATAAAGTCGATAATTTCCTTGGTCGGTGTGCCAGGTGTAAAGATAGCTTTTACGCCGGCCTTTTTCAAACCAGGGATGTCACCGGCAGGGATTACGCCGCCGCCGATAACGAGAACATCTTCCATTCCTTTAGCTTTCAGTGCTTCTACCACTTCCGGGAACAGGGTGTTGTGAGCGCCGGACAAAAGGCTCAGTGCTACAACATTAACGTCTTCCGCATCTGCCGCTTCAACGATCTGAGCAACAGTCTGGCGAAGACCTGTGTAAATAACTTCCATACCTGCATCGCGAAGTGCGCGGGCAACTACTTTTGCACCGCGATCATGTCCATCAAGACCCGGTTTAGCAACGAGTACTCTGATACGTTTTTCTGCCATAGTTATATACCTCCAGAATTTTAGTTAAGATTAAAGTGTGTTGTGTGCTTTGTATTCGCCGAATACTTTGCGGAGAACGCCGCAAATTTCGCCGAGAGAGCAGTAAGCACGTACGCAGTCAAGGATAACAGGCATCAGGTTGACGGATTCGTCAGCAGCTGCAACTTCCAGCTTGGCCAGTTCTTCCTTAACCTTTGCGTTATCACGTTCTGCCTTAACTTTAGCCAGTTTGTTCTTCTGGAATTCGCCGGCGGATGCGTCAACCTTCAGGAGGCCTTCAACCGGAGCTTCTTCCATAGTGAACTTGTTGACGCCGACAATTGTTCTTTCGCCGGATTCAACAGCCATCTGCCAAGCATAAGCAGAATCCTGGATTTCTTTCTGGATATAACCTTTATCGATAGCTTCAACAGCGCCGCCCATTTCATCAATCTTGCGGATGTATTCTTTAGCTTCCGCTTCGATGGCGTTGGTCATAGCTTCTACATAATAGGAGCCGCCCAGCGGATCGACTACGTCAGCCAGACCGGATTCATAAGCAACGATCTGCTGTGTACGCAGAGCGATGGTTACGGATTCAGTGGTCGGCAGAGCAAGAGCTTCATCGCGGGAGTTGGTATGCAGGGACTGTGTTCCGCCCATAACTGCCGCTGCCGTCTGGAGAGCAACACGAACGATGTTGTTGTTCGGCTGCTGAGCTGTCAGCATGGAGCCGGCTGTCTGGGTATGGAAACGCAGTTTCATGGACTTCGGGTTCTGAGCATGGAAACGTTCTTTCAGAATCGTAGCCCAGAGACGACGGGATGCACGGAATTTAGCAACTTCTTCAAGTACGTTGTTGTGAGCGTTCCAGAAGAAGGACAGACGGCCTGCGAAGTCGTCGATCTTCATGCCTGCTTTCAGAGCTGCTTCGATGTAAGCAATACCATCAGCAATGGTGAAAGCGATTTCCTGAGCAGCGGTGGAACCTGCTTCACGGATATGGTAGCCGGAGATGGAAATGGTGTTCCACTTCGGTACATTCTTGGAGCAGTATTCAAAAATGTTAGTAATCAGACGCATAGATGGTTTAACCGGGAAAATATAGGTTCCGCGGGCTGCGTATTCTTTCAGAATATCATTCTGGATGGTGCCGCGGAGCTGATCAGCCGGTACGCCCTGCTTTTCAGCGACTGCGATGTACATAGCCAGCAGTACGGATGCCGGTGCGTTGATGGTCATGGATGTAGAAACCTTGCCCAAATCAATATGGTCGAAAAGGATTTCCATATCTTTCAGGGTATCAATGGCTACACCTACCTTGCCGATTTCGCCGATAGCCATTTTGTCATCAGAGTCATAGCCGATCTGGGTCGGAAGGTCAAATGCGCAGGACAGGCCGGAACCGCCGTTTTCAATCAGGTAACGATAACGCTTGTTGGATTCTTCAGCGGTAGCGAAGCCTGCATACATACGCATGGTCCAGAGACGGCCGCGGTACATGGTCGGCTGTACGCCGCGGGTATACGGATATTCGCCCGGGATGCCGAGGTCTCTTTCATAATCAAAACCTTCGATATCAAGAGGTGTATACACCTTATTGTGTTTTAAACCAACTCTTTCCGGAGTCTTTGCGTAAGATTTAGCGCAAGCAGCTTCGTATGCTTCGAGTTTGGCTTTCAGGGATTCGTTTGCCATAAGTTCATCTTCCTCCTAAAAAATAAGTAAAATTGGGAAAGGTCTCATCCTTGGCAGAAATGTCAGATTGCGGCTTTTAGGCTCTTCTCATCTGTATTTCGCAGACAATCGCTTTCATTGGTATGGATCCGCAAAGCCTCTTGCTGTGATGCCGCATTATGTCTTGTCACCACAGCGGAGGAACTCTTGCGAGATCCATGTATGATTCTGCTCTCAGCAGTTATCACCATAGACAATTATATAACAATCATGCTTTTTGTAAAGAATATATTATGGGAAAATTATTTTTTAAAAAGCATGGAGCCTGTTTCAGCAAGGCTGGTATGGAACTTGAATGCTTCAGAGAGAATATGCGGGGTCTGGCTGTTGCCGTTGAGCGCACATGCTCTTTCAAAGTAATCCATCAGCTGGTCGCGGAAAGTCGGGTGAGCGACATTGTTAATGATAACCTTCGCTCTTTCTTTCGGGGAAAGACCGCGGACATCTGCCACACCCTGTTCGGAGATGAATACATGGGTGTCATGTTCGGTGTGATCGACATGGGAGCACATCGGAACAACGGCAGAGATAGCGCCTCCCTTAGCCACACTGTGGCAGAAGAAGCAGGACAGAGCGCCGTTGCGGGCAAAGTCGCCGGAACCGCCGATGCCGTTCATCAGTTTGGTACCGGTTACGTGAGTGGAATTTACGTGACCATAAATATCCATTTCTAAAGCGGTATTCATAGCTACTACGCCGATGCGGCGAGCCACTTCGCCGTTATTGGAAATTTCCTGCGGACGGAGGATGATCTTCTTGCTGTATTTTTCAATATTGGCATGGAAGCGTTTCAGTCCATCCGGTGACGGGGACAGGGATGTCCCGGAAATCATATCAATCTTGCCTTCATCAATCAGGTCGAACATGCCGTCCTGGATAACTTCCGTATACACAGACAGATTCTTGAAATCGGAATGAACAAGGCCGTTGATTACCGCGTTTGCCACATTGCCTACGCCGGACTGGAGAGGAAGCAGGTTTTCCGGAAGTCTTCCATGTTTTACTTCATTCTTCAGGAAATCAACCAGGTTATTTCCCATCCTTTCAGCGTCGTCATCAAGCGGAGCCAGGGCGCGGGTAACATCGGGCAGATCACAGGGAACAATAGCAACAATCTTTGCCGGATCTACAGGAATGTAGGTCTTGCCGATACGGTCACCGGCTTTAACGATCGGAATCGGCACACGATGCGGCGGATTCGCCACTTCATAAATATCAGCCATGCCGTCCAGCGCTACCGGCTGGGTGGTATTGACTTCAATGATGACTTTTTTCCCCTGGGATACGAATACAGGAGAATTGCCGATGGCGGTCGTGGGTACGATACCGATTTCACCGTCTCTGTTAACGATCTTGCAGGCTTCAATGACCGCAAAATCCGGACCGGTTACATGTTCTCCCTTAACATTGGTGAAGAAACCTTCACGGATCTGCTGTGCCACATGGCTGAGATGCAGGTCGAAATAGTTGATCTGGCCGGCATTGATTGCTTTTCTCAGATTGGCGTTTGTCTGATAGGGCATACGGTTTCTGATACCGTTTACTGCCACCAGTTCGGTATCGATCTGGGAACCTGTGGAAGCACCCGTCCAGACATCTACCTGGAACGGCGTCTGCTTCATACGTTCAGCCAGTTCATGCATCGTGATTTTCGGATAGCCGCACGGTGTAAATCCGCTGATCCCCAGGATATCCCCCGGCTGGATCATGGCTGCTGCCGTTTTGCCGTCGCATACTTTGTCCAGCAGTTCTTTAGGCTCGATACGGCTAAGGAATTCACTGTCATTGATGTCGATCATTACTATCATCCTCCCAAAATAAATAAAATATAAAAGCCCGCGGTGACGATTCGTTATTTTTCTCAGTCCGCAGAACCTTTAGCCCGGTAGTCCCCCTCCAAACTTCATCAAAACAGTTCGGAATGAAGGCGCTGTAAAACAACCCTCCGTGGCTCATTACCTTGTTTATTATAGCATACTTTTACGGATAAAGTCCCATAAAGAGCGTTTATCCTTTCTCAAAATTCCCTAACAGGGATTATAAATTTTTCCTATTGGACAAATACATTTTTATATGTACTTGGATCCGCATAATTGATTTCCCCTGCCGCACCCCGTCTTTCTTCTGAAACACAAAGCGCAGACAACGCCCAAAAGCAGCAGGAAACCGGGCAGCTGAAAAACGCATAATCTCCGATCCCGTCTATGGCTGCCGACAAAACAAGAAGCATGCCTGACAACCCGAAAAGTTTCATAGTCCCTTTCCCTCTGCGCCAAATCCGCCATGACATCACCCCTTGCCCGAAGAAGAAAAGGAAGTACAAAATGCCGCCGGGAATGCCCACTTCCGCAGGGATATGGATGTACATATCATGGGCGTGGAAAATAACGACATCCGCGTCCTCTATAAAAAAGTTGTACTCCGGATAAGCCAGCCAGTAATTCCCCCAGCCGACCCCAAGCAGAGGATGTTCCTCAATCATGGCTATCGTACTTTCCCACAAAGCCAGGCGAAGTGAAAGCGATGTATCCTCGCCGGAAAAAAGAGAAATAAAGCGCTCCGCCACCTGTCCATGGTAAAAAAATAAAATAAGAGGCACCGCCAGAAACACCAGACCGAACCGCTTATCATAAAAGACCGCAAGGCCTAGAACTATCCCTGCCAGACTGATCCATGCCCCCCGGGAATAGGTCAGCGCCAGGCATACGGAAAGAATAAAAAGAAATCCGGCAAGCAGTATTTTTCTCTTATTATTTCTTTCCTCCAGAGCAAAAGGCGCAAACACACTGATAAGCATCAAAAGGTAAGCGCCGAAAAGATTCGGATTCCCCAAAGTGGAAAACATGCGCCGCCGCAGAAGAGGAAACCTCTCGGGATCCACCCATCCTTCGGCATTCAGGTCTCTCGCCATGCATCCCGCATCGGCATACTGTATAAATCCCCAGATGACAACGCAGACGGCACCCGCCAAAAAGACATAAAGCGCTTTCCTCTTTTCTTCCTCTCCCGCAAAGTATGTAGAGATAAGCACATAAAGAAACGCATACGCCAAGGGCAGAAAGCACCAGTTAAAAATAGAAAAAAAGAAGTCTGCCGCACCGGAAACAGATAAAAACGAGCAGACTAAAAAGCCCCCGCCAAACCATCCCCACTTGCCGCCATAATTGACCTTCCGCTTCGTGAGGAATATATCCCCCATAGAAAGCAATGCCGCCGGAACAAGGGCAAAGTAAAAAAGCCAAGAGCTTAAAGGAAGGAGGAATATAGTCAGATAAAGACAGATAAGAATATTCCGTTCACTGCAAATCCGTCTCCACATCACCATGAGCCTCCTCTTATTTCACCGTTTATAGAAATTATGAAAATACTCTTACCGGCTGTCAGGTGATCAAAAACGATCTGCCGGCTTTCATTCCCGCGATCCGCTTCCGCTGCCGTGCGTCCTTGCGGGATGATAGAGTCTCCACCCGAAAAGGATCGCGCAGATGCGGAGAAGAAGAACCGCGCCAAATCCGCCCCATGACGCATATACAATCCCCGTGAGCGGATACAGGACGCAGATAACAATACCCCCGAGCACCGAAGCCATGGCATACACATCTTCATACAATACCACAGGAACTTTCTGCGCCAGCACGTCACGAAGAATACCGCCCCCCACCGCCGTAATGAGCCCGAGCAGAACGGGAAGCACATACCGGTAGCCGGGATAACTGTCAATCGCCGCCATCGCACCGGTCACCGTGAAAGCGGCAAGACCTGCCGTATCGGAAACACGATAAGCAAAAAGGACAAGTTTCCGTCCCCGGCGGGGTCCCCGGAAATGCCGGAAACCGATGCACACCGCTGCCGCCGTCATGAGGGCAAATATAATCCCATCCGGCCCGCGCAGGGCAAAAGGCGGAAATATACCCGCCAGCACATCGCGGAGAATACCGCCTCCCACTGCCGTCACCACAGACAAGAGCGCAATGCTGAAAACATCCATTCCCCTTGCCAGTCCTACAGCCGCTCCGGAAAAAGCAAATGCCACAGTCCCCAATATTTCAAAAACCGCCCACGTTAAAGACATACCGCACCCTTTCGTATTACATCTGCAGCACGGAAGCAATCAGGCGGATCGTCGTTCCCGTATAAAACTGCGCCAGCGGATTAATAATCCGTCCTATCATGCCGCTGAAAACCAGGAACAGTAAAAGAAGGAAACTGTAACGGTAACTGAAATTGTGGAATGCAAAAGCCAATTTGCCGGGAAGCACCATTTCCAAAATTTTGGAGCCGTCCAGCGGCGGCACAGGAATCAGATTAAAAAATGCGAACCACACATTATACAGCATAATCCAATAAAGAAATAAATGCCCCGGCTGCCCCGCCGTTAAAAGCCCGAGCTTCATCATCAGCAGCATAATGAACTCCGCCAGAAAACAAATAAGCAGATTCATCCCCGGCCCGGCAAAAGAAACCTTCATCACGCCGCTTCTGAAATTCTTATAATAATTCGGATTGATCTCCACCGGTTTTGCCCAGCCGAAACCGCAGATCACAAGAAGCATAAGCCCCACCATATCCAAGTGAACCAGAGGATTCGCCGTAAGCCGCCCCTGCATGGACGGCGTGGGATCCCCCAGACTGTCCGATACATACGCATGGGCATATTCATGAAGCGCCATGGCAATCAAAAGCGCCGGCGCACGGTAAATCAAAGTACTCCAATCAAGAAAATCAGACATAAGACTCCTTTATGAAATCAATTTCAACAAACTGCTGTTTTAAATATCTGCCGTGGTCTTATTTCAAAACGGCCCTTCGGCCGACTGAAATTCAATGTGATTATTATAACCTGATTTCAAAATAGTATACAAGGCGGACTGACCGCTTCATTTTCCACCTTGCTGCACAAAAATGGCAGCAGACACAAAAAAAGAGACCCGCACAGGCCTCTTCTGTCTTCCTATCTGCCTCCAAAAACTCTCTGAAACAGTGTAAGGCGGCGGTGTTTAGATTTTTCCGCCCATTCAGCAGAATCCAATTCCGCCTGTTCCATCCGATACTCGCGATATGCGCGGTACACATCCATATCCAAAAGCACCACGCCCACCTGGCAGTAGGGATAAGCACGCTGAAGAGCGCATTCATCAGAAGCCGCCGGAAACTCGATTCCCTTTTCTTCCAGTTCCATAAGAGCCATACCGAGAGCTTCCCGCGCTTTCCGCGCAGCCTCCGCCATAGATTCCGCTTTCACGGCACACCCTGTCAAATCAGGAAACACCGCGCGGAATTCATTCTTTTTTCTATCCAAGGTAAAAATGGCCGGATAAAAATACTTCATCAGATTCCTCTTTTCACCCACCTGCACCATTGCGTAAACATTTTCTTATTATTTTGTTTTATTGTAATACATTTTATTGCCTGCTGCCAATAGCAAATCTTAAAAAAATTGATTATTTTCTCCAAATTTTACTAAAAATCTAAAATATTTCATCAAAAATCTGAAAAACTTTGTGTGCAAAACAGGAATTTCTCTTCTATTCCTTATAAAAAAGCCGCATGTAAAAACGCGCCCGCCGAAGCATGACGCGTTTCGTGTAATTCTATTTTCAAAAACAGATCAGAATTTATACTTCGTCCCGACCATGAAGTATCTGCCTGGCATAGCGGAACTTCCGAGCCCGTTCCAGCTGTTGTAGGACGTTTCATAAGATTCATTTGTCAGGTTGCCTACAGTGACATACGCAGTAATTCCGTTAGCAAACTCATAATTTGCATTCCAGTCAAGAATCAGGAATCTGTTATCTGTGAAGGCCAGTCCGCTGCAGCCGGTATAATAATTGAGCAGAAGTCCCGTATAGAATCTTGCATTCTCATAAGAAACATTCAATGCGTAATGATTTTGGGGACGCAGATGGTTGATACCCGTATTAATATCATCAGGATCCCATCCCGATTCCGGCCCCAGTGTCCATCCATCTTTCGACTTCCACTTATCTTTCATATGAGAATAGGAAGCGCTCAACGTTACATGCTTATTCAACTGGTGATCCAAAGTCAGATTGATAGACTGCTTATCTTCCTTTGCATTGATTGGGGTCAAAAGGAAATCACCGGAGTTCGGATCTAAAACAGGAAGCGTGGCAATAGCATTCTTCATCTTTGTCCAATCGTAATGGAGCGCCACCGTCGTTCTGTCACTGATATCATAATGAATGCCGAAAGTATATACATTCCCTTCTTCGTCTTCCAGCGGTGCATTGAATACATAGTCCGTCGTTGTATAATCCCCCTGGCGAAGCGGACGGAACCCCTTCGTCCAGCCAAGGTACATGCCGACCTTGTCATTAAACATATACTCCGTATTCAAAGAATAGTTAAAATCATTCGTGTTTCCCGCACTGTTTCCGCCGGTAGATTCTTTATAATCACTGTAATGGGAATAACGAAGCGAAGGAGTAAGATCCCATTTATCTGTCAAATGGATTTTATCCTGGACATAGGCACGTACCGTTTTCCTTTCTACACTGGAAGACCGTTTTTCACCGGTTGCCGGATTGACCCTGTAAGCATAATTTTTTGCTTTGTCATAAGTCACATTGGCAATAACATCATGCTTGCCAATGCTTTTCGCATACTGGAGCTGGACTCCACGGTTCTTTTCTTCATGCCAACTATTCGGCTCCGTAGCATATCCGCCGGTATCGGCAATCCACTTTTTCAGCAATTCCTTATTTCCTGTGAAAGGTGCCAGATTCTCTTTAATCCATTCTTTAATCTGCGCTCCGGTCGCCCCACTGGGATATAATCTTTTGAAAGCTTCAATCGCCTGCTTGGTTCCGCCATATTTATACCAATGGTACACATCGCGATTGGACAATCTGTGGGTCTGGTTGTAAAAACGGATAAAACTGTCCATGCCGTTGTCTTTGTTAAAGGTGTAAACAATATCCAGATCATTATTCTTAAACCGACTGAAAGAACCATAATTCCCATCCAAAGAATACAAATTATGGTATCCCGGATTCTTCATATCTCCGGACATTGTCTTCCCGAGGAAATAAGTTCTGTTGTCGTCCATATCGGCAAGATTAACCACACCGTCAGACTTATAATCTTTCCCTTTCGCCGCGTGCTCCGCTGTATCAAAGAAACCACCGATTGTCGCTCTGGAAATAATATTTGCCCAATCGGAAGGATTCATGTATTTCTGATTAGGCGTGGCAATCGGATAGCCGTCTTTGCCCTGGCGGAAATTGTACCAGATTTTCAAATTTTGGGTATCGCTGAAATCCTTATCAAGCCGTACATTGACACCGTCTTCTTTCCAGCGGGATCCTTCCAACCGCCCGTCCGTATCGCTGAACGCGTCATGATACTTCGTATCCCCCGACATATCACGATTCGCGGAAATAAAGTAGTGCCAGGAACGGTCATCACCGGCGGAACCGGAATAATTGATTGCATAATGGTGTTTTTTCCATGAACCCGTGGCAAGGTCAATGCTTCCCTGCGAATCCCTGCCTCCCTTTCTTGTAATGATATTGATGACGCCGCCTGTAGCATCATCACCGTATACAGAGGCGCCCGGTCCCTTAATTACTTCAATCTTGTCCACATTTTCCATATTCGTAACCTGGTCAAGATTGACCCCGGTCGACTTGCTTCCCGCTGCACTGGAAGAATCAATGCGGGAACTGGCCGCATTATCCACACGGCGGCCGTCAACCAAGACAACCACACGGGTGTCGCCATTAATAGAAATCCCATTATTATAAAATTGGTACCCATATTCCCCGCCGCGGTAGCCGGGATTCTGGAAAGTGATCCCCGGAATACGTTTAATCGCTTCCGTCACATCAGTGTAATGGCGTTTATCAAGTTCTTCGCGGGTGATAACTTTCACGTCGCCGCCCGTACGGTAATAAGACTGTTCCGTAATCGTGTCCCCGAATTTATTCTTTGTCTTATCCGCTTCTACAACCACCGTATCCAGCGTATACACATTCAAATTTTCATCGTGAGCGGCATATGCGGAAATTCCGCCAAAACAGGCCGTCAACGCCAGCGTGGCGGCAAAAGCTGATTTC